>Ga0082212_10006041_pt1 | contig 16364 bp, 15 predicted proteins | sample TergutNt197P3_FD_71548 | JGI IMG/M metagenome (GOLD analysis project Ga0082212, IMG submission 71548) | Neocapritermes taracua P3 segment gut microbial communities from Petit-Saut dam, French Guiana - Nt197 P3 | ecosystem: Host-associated > Arthropoda: Insects > Digestive system > Gut ... | reverse complement strand
TGATGCCCGAGCCTAAGTTTTTGATGCCCGAGCCTAAGTTTTTGATGCCCGAGCCTAAGTTTTTGATGCCCGAGCCTAAGTTTTTGTACCCCGAGCTTCAGATGACGAATCCATCGACAATGCAACAGTGAATAAATCAAATAAAATGATACCTTTGTGTTTCTAAAATAAAATTACCTTTGTATACATATCAAATTCATTATCATCATGAAATCAAAGAACAGTATTGTCGCCGTTATTTTGCTGCTGCGGACGGTTTGTTTTTCCGTAGCGGCCGGCACTCCGACAGTTGTAGAACTGTGGCCGGGCAATGTACCTGATGAGATCGGAACGTTCGGTCCCGAAACCGTCCGCATGTCGCCTGCGCTTACGCGGAAACAGGTAGAGGTGACCGAGCCGACCAGAATGTTGACCAACGTCACCCGGCCGACCCTCACGATCTACCGTCCTCCAAAGGAAAAAGACAGCGGAACGGCTGTTATCATCTGTCCCGGAGGCGGCTACTGGGATCTCTACTGGGAACTGGAAGGCGAGGAAGTCGCCGCGTGGCTCAATGAGCAGGGTGTGACGGGGATTATCCTCAAGTACCGTGTACCCCGTCGCCCCGATGAGCCGAAAGGCGAACCTGCCCGCCGTCCCCTTCAGGATGCTCAGCGTGCCGTCAGACTGGTGCGCAGTAATGCTGATGCGTGGGGCGTCAATCCGGGACGCATAGGCATGATCGGTTTCTCGGCGGGTGGCCATCTGGCGATTGCCACAGCAACACAGTTCGATGAGCGAACCTGCGAACCGGTTGACGACATCGACCACGCAGACTGCCGGCCTGATTTTGCCATTGCAGTTTACCCGGGCTACCTCAAAGACAAAGACAGAGATGAACTCGCTCCCGGTCTGCGTATCCATCCGAAAACGCCTCCGATTTTCCTCGTACACGGCGGAGAGGATATCATCAGCCCTCCTGAACACAGTGTGTTGATGTATCTGGCTCTGAAACGTGCCGGTATCCCGGCTGAACTGCACGTCTATGCCGGCGCTGCTCATGATTTTGGCGTGCGGAAATTAGTACGTGAACAGGAACATCCCTGCTCGAACTGGACTGTGCACTGCATGGACTGGCTGCGAAGTCAGGCTTTTCGTTAACAATTGTTAAAAAAATCGAAAATAATGTATCAGATCATTTTAAAAAGTTAATTTTGTATTTTATCAATTCATTGAATTAAAACATTTCACCATGAAAACAAATACTCGTCGGGATTTTCTTAAAAAATCACTGATTGGTGGCCTTGCTGCCGGAGCCACCGGAATAATCGGATGTACAGGACAGAAGCCTGAAGAGGCTAAAGCGCGGAAAGACATTTTCCGTCCACGGCAGGGCAGATCTGTGATGGGATTACGTTGCAGTCCCATACCAACGGTCAGGATTGGTATAGTAGGTCTTGGGCGTGGAGGTAACGCCGTTTTCAGAATGGCACGCATCGAAGGTACATCTGTCGTGGCCATTTGTGACATTAGACCCGATCGTATCGAACGTGCTCAAAAAAGTCTGACCGACGCCGGACGCCCTGCGGCTATTGTCTATTCGGCCAATGAAGAAGATTGGAAGAAGATGTGCGAACGCGACGATATTGACCTGATATACAATGCTACACCGTGGGAATTGCATGTTCCCGTTGCCCTGTATGCGATGGAACACGGAAAACATGTAACGGTTGAAGTACCGGCAGCGCTCACTGTCGAAGACTGCTGGGCACTGGTAGATACTGCCGAAAAAACACAACGTCATTGCATGATGCTGGAAAACTGCTGTTATGACTTTTTTGAACTGTCCACGCTTAATATGGCACGAAATGATGTTTTTGGCGAAATATATCATGGTGAATGTGCCTACATACATGATTTGAGGGCTTCCAAGCATAGAAAGGACGATTATTCAAAACAGTGGCGGCTTGAATATAGCAAGCATCACACCGGGAATCCTTATCCGACGCACGGTTTAGGTCCTGTGGCGCAAATCATGGGGATCAATCGCGGAGACAGGTTCGACTACCTCACCTCCACATCCACCAACCAGTACGGATTGTCCCTGTATGCCGAAAATAATTTCGGAAAAGATTCGCCAGAAGCCAGGGACACCTACCGGCTGGGCGACATGAACACGACATTGGTTCGTTCATTGAGCGGACATACCATCATGATACAGCATGATACCACCAGTCCCCGTCCCTACGATCGCATCCACAAAATCAGCGGAACCAAAGGGTATGCCGTCAAATATCCGGAAGAAAAAATAGCTTTGGAACCCAGCGCACATGAATTTTTAAAACCGGACGAATACAGGGCGTTGATGGATAAATACGAGCATCCGCTTTCGAAATATATCGGCGAACAGGCCAAAGCAGTAGGCGGTCATGGCGGTATGGACTATATCATGGATTGGCGGCTCATCTATTGCCTGCGCAATGGTTTACCTTTAGATCAGGATGTGTACGACGCTGCAACATGGTCATGTATCGTTGAGTTGAGCGAACAGTCGGTTCTGAACAGGAGCAGCGCCGTAGATGTTCCCGATTTTACGCGGGGAGAATGGAAAAATGCCCGTCCATGGCCGGTTATTGATATGGTGAACGTATTTACCTATTCATAACGGTTTGGCGGTTTGGGGCGAACGGCATAGTCCTCGCCGAAGGCAACCGGAATGAGAAATCTCTCCGGCGACCATTTGAAATGCGCCCGAATAACGTGTTAATGCTAAAAATGATGATGTTTTGGTTCGCCTTTTTCAGTGAATCAGTTTTTTGATTATTTTTGTCGAACAGTAATGTTTTTTTTGTTTAATTATTTTAAAAAGTAAGTTTATGAGTATCAAAGGAACACAAACCGAAAAAAACCTGTTAAAATCATTTGCCGGCGAATCACAGGCACGAAACAGGTACACATTCTTCGCAAGCAAAGCCCGCAAAGACGGTTTTGAACAGATTGCCGCTTTTTTTGAGGAAACGGCAGCACAGGAAAAGGAACATGCCAAACTTTTCTTCAAATTCCTCGAAGGCGGCATGGTTGAAATCACCGCTTCGTACCCTGCCGGTATTACAGGTAGCACCGCCGAAAACCTGCTTGCTTCAGCCGAAGGCGAACATGAAGAATGGGATTTGCTCTATCCCGAATTTGCCCGCATTGCAGAGAAAGAAGGATTTTCAAAAATCGCTGCAGCTTTCAAATTGGTGGCTACCGTTGAAAAAACGCACGAGGAACGCTACCGCAAATTATTGAAAAACATCGAAAACGACGAGGTATTCAAACGCTCGGACAAGGTGCTGTGGGTGTGCCGTAACTGTGGTTACATGCACTACGGCGAAAAAGCGTTGGAAAATTGTCCATGTTGCTTTCATCCGCAAGCGTATTTTGAGTTGAAGGCTGATAATTATTGATGGTTCAAAACCATTAACCCATGAAAAAATCAATTTTTATTATCAGTTTCTTATTTTTTACAACACAGTTCGTTGCAAACGCTCAGAAGAGTAACATCATTGCTCCCGGCGCGAAAGTTGAAAAATTGTCCGGTAGTTTCAGTTTCACCGAAGGGCCTGTAGCTGATAAAAAGGGTAACGTGTATTTCACCGATCAGCCCAATGACCTTATTTATATATGGTCGGTTGACGGTAAGTTATCCGGGTTTGGCAGTTTTGGCCGTGCCAACGGGATGTATTTCGACAGAGACGGCCGGCTGCTCACATGTTCCGACATGGACAACGAACTCTGGAGTGTAGGAATGGACGGCAGTCACACGGTTTTAGTTGCGGATTACAACGGGAAGAAACTGAATGGCCCCAATGATGTATGGGTAAATCCCAAAAATGGTGGCGTCTATTTTACCGATCCTTTCTACAGGCGCGACTACTGGAAACGCGATCCTGTAAAACAGCAGGAAGGCGAATACGTTTTTTACCTCAGTCCCGACCGCAAAACCCTTGTAAAAGTGGCTACCGACCTGGTACAACCGAACGGAATCACAGGTACGCCGGATGGTAAGAAATTGTATGTGGCTGATATTCGCGACCGAAAGACTTACGTGTATGACATTCAGCCCAATGGATCACTTGCCGGCAAAAAACTGTTTTGCTCAATGGGTTCTGATGGAATGACCATTGACAACAAGGGAAATATTTATCTCACCGGACGAGGCGTTACAGTGTTCAACTCCAAAGGCGAACAAATAGAACACATCCCGATTGAAGCTGATTGGACGGCAAATATTTGCTTCGGAGGCAAGGACATGAAAACGATTTTTATTACCGCCTCACAATATTTGTATAGCCTGAAAATGAATGTGAAAGGGGTAAAGTAGTTTAGGGTTTCGGGTTCAGTTATCAGATATCATTCGGGATTTTTTTTGTTATCAATGTTTTTTGAATCAAAAAAAAATCTATTTTTGCATCAAATTAAATCAATGTTTATCAAAAGGAAAATATTATTTTTACTGCTGATGATAGCTGGGTCTGTTGTTTACGGGCAGTCGGATATTTTTCTGACGCAACAGTGGTTGTCGCGGATCAACATGAATCCGGCAGCAACCGGCAACAGCAACAATGTGGATGTGTTCATGCTCAACCGACAACAATGGATTGGTCTTGAAAATGCGCCAAGGACAAATATCCTGAATGCGCACAGTTACTTTAATTCCATTCAGTCAGGACTGGGAATGAGCCTGATATTTGATAAACTTGGCGTAAGTTTTCAAACAGTGAATGCCATGCTGTCGTATGCTTATCACATAGACCTGACCGATGAAATACTTCTTTCGCTGGGACTGTCGGGAGGGTTATACAACAATAACTGGGATCCGAGAAGAAACAAATTTAGCGAGGACAGCGATCTTGACATACTGGATGAAAAAATGTCACGAACCTCTCCGGATTATCATACCGGATTGGAATTGAACGGATACGGGATAACTTTGGGCGCATCAGTCACGCATTTACTAAATTCAAGTCCGGAAAAATCATATACCGGCAAGCCCGGAAGGGAAATATACGGTTATGTACGTTACCGCGCAACGATAGACCAGGATATAGATATTGCTCCCGGCGTCATGTATCGCAACGGTAATCACTGTCATTTCCTTGATATCAATGTGACCGGTTATTATATGAAGAAATATTGGGCAGGTTTATCCTTTCGTCCCAAAAATGCATTTGCATTGATGCTGGGCGCCGAGTACGGCATGTTCCGAATCGGGTATGCTTACGACCGTTCTCTCGGGGCAGTGTCGTCACTTTCGGCAAATACGCATGAATTCATGCTTTCTGTTCGTATTCATAAACCGCAACAAGGAAGGAAAACAACACGTTTCCTTAACTGATACATGTATATTTAAAATTTCAATAACAATTATCAATAAATAATAAACAATATGAAAGATGCAGTAGTAGGTGTAGACATCGGCGGTACATTCACCAAGTTCGGTATTATCGACCGCTTGGGCAATGTATTGGTGGAAGGTTCGGTACCCACTGACCAGACAGATGATATTAACGTATATCTTGCCGGTTTGAACGGTGCAATCGAAAAAGCGATACTTGAATTAGGCGATACTGCCAGTATAAAAGGTATCGGCATTGGTGCGCCCAACGGTAATTACAAAAGCGGAAGCATTGAGTTTGCCCCGAATTTGAAATGGGCAAATGGAAAAGTAGTACATTTAGTTTCCTTGCTTCAGAAGCATTACAAAATGCCTGCTGCCGTCACCAACGACGCTAATGCAGCCGCTATTGGCGAAATGATTTACGGTGGCGCCAAGGAAACGAAAGATTTCATCCTCTTCACACTGGGTACTGGGCTGGGTAGCGGCGTCGTAGTCAACGGCGAGTTGGTGTATGGTTTCGACGGTTTTGCAGGTGAAATAGGACATGTACGTGTGAAAGACAATGGACGCCTGTGCGGTTGCGGACGTCGCGGCTGTCTGGAAGCATACGTAAGCGCACCAGGTATCAAGCGTACCGTTTTTGAATTATTAGCCAAATACAACGGAAACAGCGAACTGTCCAAATATTCATTCGACCAGTTGACCTCCGAAATAATTTACCAGGCGGCAACCCGCGACGACAAAATTGCTTTAGAGGCTTTCCAAATTACAGGCGAAATATTAGGCATCAAATTAGCCGACGCTGTAGCGCATACTGCACCCGAAAAAATATTCCTTTTCGGTGGTTTGGCCAAATCAGGCGACTATATTCTCAAACCCACCCGGGAAAGTTTCAATAATAACTTGCTCAAAATCTGGCAGGGCAAAATACCCATTGAGCTTTCGCAACTTGCCGAAGGTAATGTAGCTATATTGGGAGCCAGTGCTTTGATATGGCAGGAATTGAACAAACAGTAAAATTTATTGATATCAGGGAGGTGATCCGGAAAAAGAACCCGGCATTAATAAAAATGATGCCGGGGTTTTTGATTTCTTTTATGAAAAGGCTCATCCACGAGGACGAGTTGAACCGGATTATTTATGATTACCGAGATAGGTACGGACTGGATTTTGTCCGGAGCATCCTCGACGACATGAGGGTAACTTATACTGTGAATGGTTTGGAACAGATTCCTGCCGGGGGACGTTACATTTTTGCTTCCAATCATCCGTTGGGCGGGTTTGACGGTTTGGTGCTGATGGATGCCATAGGAACGAAATTCACCGAAATACGCTTCATCGTCAATGATTTGTTGCTGAACCTTAAAAATTTTGCGCCGATATTTGTCCCGGTAAACAAGCACGGACGGCAATCGTCCGAATATGCCCGTATGATTGACGAAACATATTCGGGCGATGCACAGGTACTTTATTTCCCTGCCGGATTGTGTTCCAGAAAAACAGACGGAAAAATCACTGACCCGAAATGGAACAATAATTTTATCCGGAAAGCCGTTCAATACCATCGCGATGTAGTTCCCATATATTTTGAAGGACGCAATTCAAACTTTTTTTACAATCTGGCTAATCTGCGAAAAAGAATCAGAATCAGGTCTAACATTGAAATGACTTTTCTCGTAGACGAACTTTTCAGGCAGAAAGGCCAACATTTACATTTAAAGTTTGGAATACCGGTAGCATACACAACTTTTGACAAGTCAAAAGATAATAACTATTGGACAGAAATTGTACGGGAGAAGGTTTATTCCATGCGTTAGAAATTTTTTTTTAATTTTTTTTGCTTTTTGACGCAACGTTTTTGAACTTTTTGCATCTTATTTACGTATACAAGTTCAGTAATGATTGCATAGATAAACACATGAAAAGGAAAATGGTTATTAAATTTCTGAAAATCACGTTTTTTCTCATATCGGGAATAATAATTACGTCTTGTTCCAATAGAGTTGCTGTTTCATTGGATCAAATGCAGAGGCTCAATATATATGTTCATTCTCCGAATGAACATGTAGCCGGAATGTTTTACGAAGAAGACGTGTTGAATAGTGGCATACAACCGGCCTTAACTCAGAAAGAAGTAGACATTCTGGATGCGTTGGCTGACAGGATAGATCCGGAAGTGCGCAAAGGTTTTGACCAGAAATACACTACCTGGCTTTATTGTTGGGCGCCTCTCGATTCATTGCCGGTTTATGATGAAAATGCGCGACTGTCATTGAAATGCACCGGAAGGGAATTTCAGGAACTGATTGAATTTTGCCGTCAGCAGGACGACGAAATATTCCTGTTGCTTTACCAGTTGGCTGCACGGGCACAATGCCCATATGACCGGTATTTGTTAGTACCTGCATACGAACTGCTGGAAAATTTCCCTGAATTTTACACCTATTGGCGTGAAGTAGACCTGTCGCTGCAAAGAGAAAAACCTGATTTGAGGAATCGTACCTGTAATGAATCTACCATTTGGTACACGCGCAAATTTCTTGAAACCAGATATGGATATACCTACACATACGAACTAACCAACTTGTTTGACACGCGCAAGATGTTATAATCTTTTGCCTCTTTGCTTATTCAATGAAAGTTAAAATCATAACTGTTGTTTTTTTACTCTCTTTGTTGACCTCGTTCGTTTCTACGAAAGTAGAAATTTCTGAAACGCCGGTCTTCATTAATGGAGAAAATTTGACATTCAGGATTCACTATGGTTTTATCACCGGCGGCGAAGCAAAAATTATTGCCCAAAAAACCCAGCTTAATGACCGTGAGGTTTTTCACGCGGTGGTAACCGGAAAAACCACCGGTGTCATCGACAAAATCTACAAAGTGTACGATGTATACGAAAGTTTTTTCAATCCGGCAACCAACCTTCCCGACAAAGCCATCCGCAACATCCGGGAAGGAAGTTACCGATATTATGATGAGGTGACTTTCAACCAGGAAGAAATGTATGTAATGAGCCAGCGCAACGGAAAGGTATCTGTCCCGAAAAACACACTCGACATGGCTTCGGTGATGTATTACGTGCGAAGGATCAACCTGGAAAAGTTGAAAGAGAACGAAATTATATCAGTGGATACATATTTTGGCGATGAATTGTTCCCTTTTTACATTGTATACAGAGGAAGGGAAACCATTTCAATAAGTTCGGGAAAATACAAATGTTTCAAGTTTGTGCCGATTGTTGAACCCGGTCGTGTTTTTGCAAAAAAAGACGATATGACCATCTGGTTTTCCGACGACGACAACAAAATACCTGTAAGCATCAAATTCGATATCTGGGCGGGATCGTTCAGATGCGATCTGACAAAATTCGAAAATCTCAAATATCCATTTACAGCCAAAGTCAAGTAATACAATTTTTGTCGTTCGCACCCGAAGAGAAAAAATAGATGCGTTTGCCCTACTGAAAAGTTGTTAAAACTGACATGAAATGAAAAAATTGTTATTTTTGCAGCATCAATAACAATAATACATTCATGGAAGACCGTAAAAGGCATAAAATTAAGGATATACTTGTTTCTACCGCATATGGTAGTGAAGCGTTGGTAAAGGGATGGGTGCGTACCAAGCGTGGTAACAAAAATATAGCGTTTCTGGCGCTCAATGATGGCACCATTATCCACAACCTGCAAATAGTGGTGGATGTGGCCAATTTCGACGAAAATTTACTGAAACAGATTACTACCGGTTCCTGTATTGCTGTGGTCGGGAAATTAGCAGAATCGAAGGGGCAGGAACAGGCTGTTGAAATCCATGCAAATGAAATCACATTATACGGAACTGCCGACCCGGATACTTATCCCTTGCAGAAGAAAGGTCATACATTAGAATTTCTTCGCGAAATAGCGCATTTGAGACCGCGTACCAACACGTTCGGGGCGATATTGCGTATACGTCATGCCATGTCCTACGCCATCCATAAATATTTCAACGACAACGGATTTTTCTATCTTCATACGCCCATCATCACCGGATCGGACGCCGAAGGCGCCGGCGCTATGTTTCACGTAACGGCAATGGAATTAGACAGCGTTCCAAAAACATCCGACGGCGAAGTGGATTATTCGCAGGATTTTTTCGGAAAAGCCGCCAATCTCACTGTTTCGGGACAACTCGAAGGCGAATTGGGCGCTATGGCGCTGGGATTGATCTACACATTCGGGCCAACATTTCGCGCCGAAAACTCCAACACACCGCGCCACCTGGCCGAGTTTTGGATGATAGAACCCGAAATGGCATTCTATGAGATCAAAGACAATATGGATTTGGCCGAAGATTTCCTGAAATACCTGATCAATTATGCGCTGGAAAATTGCATGCCCGACCTCGAATTTCTGGCCAAAATGTACGACAAGGAATTACTTGATCGGCTGCATTTTGTAATTGAGAACGATTTTGTGCGTCTGACCTATACCGAAGGAATAGAAATCCTCGAAAAATCAGGACAAAAATTTGAATTTCCTGTCAACTGGGGTGTTGATCTGCAATCGGAACACGAACGTTATCTGGTAGAACAGCACTTCAAACGCCCGGTGATTCTTACGGATTATCCGCGTGAAATTAAGGCTTTCTACATGAAACAGAATGACGATGGAAAGACGGTACGTGCTATGGATGTGCTTTTTCCGAAAATCGGCGAAATCATCGGCGGGTCACAACGCGAGGAAGATTACAACAAACTCAAACATCGCATCAACGAGTTGAGTATTTCCGAAAAGGATATGTGGTGGTATCTCGAAACCCGTAAATTCGGCACAGCGCCGCACAGCGGATTTGGCTTGGGTTTCGAGAGATTAGTGCTTTTTATAACCGGCATGGCCAATATCCGCGATGTGATACCATTTCCGAGAACACCCAAAAACGCAGAGTTTTGAACTGAAAATAAAAAAATGGTTTGATTGAAACTTTCATCATATTGAAAACGTATAATATATAAACATAAAATCATAAAATTATCAATCAAAAATGGAATAAATGATCAATCAAAGCCTACAGCAAAAGCTCATCCAGAAGTTATCCCCGCAACAGATACAAATGATCAAGTTGCTGGAGATACCTACCATGCAATTGGATGAACGCATCAAGGAAGAGTTGGAGGAAAACCCGCTTTTGGAAGAAGGCCGCGAAGAAAACGGCGATACCGACGACCATGACCAGCTGCAGGATGATGCAGGCACTGACAACGCTAATCTGTCAATCGACGAATACCTGAACGTTGATGATACGCCTCTTTATAAATTAAGTACAAAGAATTACAGTAAAGAAGAACAAAAATCTGAAATTCCGTTTTCGGTGGGCAGTAGTTTTCATGATCAGTTGGAATCGCAGCTTGGTTTGCGAAATATTTCAGAACGGGAATACATGCTGGCCGGTTACCTGATTGGCAATATTGACGACGATGGCTATCTGCGACGCAAACTTGATGCTGTGGCCGATGATATGGCTTTTTCGATGGGGGTGGAAACAACCGAAGAAGAGCTTGAATCAGCGCTGAAAATAATACAGGAGTTTGATCCGCCGGGCGTTGGCGCCCGTAACCTGAAAGAATGTTTATTGCTGCAACTGAACCAGAAGGAAGTAACTTCGGAAATAAAGATGGCAAAAAACATCCTGACCGAACATTTTGAAGAATTTACCAAAAAACATTATGATAAAATTATCTTTCGGATGGAAATAACTGAAGATGAACTTAAAGATGGCATAGACGAAATATTGAAGCTCAATCCTAAACCGGGCGGCTCATTCCAGTCAGACAAGGTAGCCGAACATATCATTCCCGATTTTCTGCTCGAATACAAGGACGGCGACATGCAGTTGTCGCTCAATGCGCGTAACGTTCCCGAACTTCGGGTGAGCAGGATGTATAGCGACATGCTCGACGCTTACAGCAAAAACAAACGCAACAAACAGACCAGGGAAGCCGTTAGTTTTGTGAAACAAAAACTTGACTCGGCCAAATGGTTCATTGACGCTATCAAACAGCGGCAAAGCACCATGACGGTTACGATGGAAGCCATCCTAAAACATCAGGAGGAATATTTCCTGAACTGGGGCGACGAGATGCTGCTCAAACCAATGATACTGAAGGATATTGCCGATGTTACCGGTCTGGATATATCCACCATATCGCGCGTGTCCAACAGTAAGTATATACAAACGCCGTTCGGAATTTATCCGTTGAAGTTTTTCTTCTCGGAAGGTTTGCTGACCGAATCGCGCGGAGAAGTATCCACACGCGAAATCAAGAAAATACTTCAGGATTGTGTGGCAGGCGAGTCAAAACAAAATCCGCTTACCGACGACGAACTGACCGCCTTTCTTCAGGGAAAAGGCTACATTGTTGCCCGCCGTACCATAGCCAAATATCGCGAGCAGTTGAATATCCCTGTGGCAAGATTGAGGAAAGAGTTATAACCTTTTCAGATGAATAATAATATCGTCGTTGCCGTTACAGGCGCCAGCGGTTCCATATATGCACGGCTTCTGTTTGAGGAATTGCACAGGTTTCGTTTGTCGGGACAGGTGAAACAGGTGGGTGTGGTATTTTCGGAAAAAGCAAAAGAAGTATGGAAACATGAGGCAGGCACATTCCCCGAAGAGTTTCCGCATACCATATATAATAATGATGATTTCAACGCCCCGTTTGCATCCGGCAGTTCATTATACGATGCGATGATCGTTTGCCCCTGTTCGATGGGCACGATGGGAAGGATTGCCAACGGACTTTCGGATACGCTTATTGCCCGCGCCGCCGATGTGATGCTGAAAGAACGCCGCCGGCTGATCCTGTCCATACGCGAAACGCCTGTACATCTGATACACATTAATAATATGCAAACGCTTGCACAGGCGGGAGCCATTATTGCCCCGGCTTCGCCATCGTTTTATTCGCATCCGCAATCGGTTGAAGAGCTTGCTATGACTGTGGTGAACAGACTGTTGCAATTAGCGGGGTTGGAGAAAGAAATGTACAGATGGGGGGAAAATTAAGAATTAAAAATTAAGAATTAAGAGTTTGTGTCTAAAATTGACCGTTTCCTTCCATACATTAGGCTGTAAACTGAATTTTTCGGAAACATCCACTATCGGCAGGAAGTTTGCGGAAAATGGTTATGAAAGGGTGGATTTCGGGCAACCTGCCGACGTGGTGGTGATCAACACATGCACCGTTACCGGACAGGCCGACCGGAAATGCAGGCAGGCCATCAGTAAAGCGGTTAAATCGTCGCCGGGCGCTGTTGTGGTGGTGATTGGATGTTTCGCCGAACTGAAGGCTGCGGAAATTGCTTCTATTCCGGGCGTCAGTCTGGCGCTGGGCAACAAGGATAAATTCAACATTATTGAACATATCAACCGTTTGAAAGGCGTGATTATTGAAAAAACGGAAACTGAAACCTGCAGCGATGCTTACCGGCAGTTTGTTGCCTCCTGTTCGCTTTTCGACCGCACACGTTCGTTTTTGAAAGTACAGGACGGTTGCGATTACAAATGTTCGTACTGCACCATCCCCAAAGCGCGCGGCCGCAGCCGTAACGCTCCCGTTGCCGAAATTGTGAAACAAGCTGAATCTATTGCTGCTCAAGGGATCAGGGAAATTGTGCTGACAGGCGTTAACATAGGCGATTTCGGCAAAACGACAGATGAAACGTTTCTGCAGCTTCTTCACGCATTAGATGCGGTAGATTCCATTGAGCGTATCCGCATTGGTTCGGTGGAGCCGAACCTGATTACCGAAGATATGGTTGCATGGATGGCCGGTTCGCAAAGATTAGCGCCTCATTTTCACATCCCGCTGCAATCGGGTTGTAACAAAATATTGGGTTTGATGGCAAGGCGCTACCGTCGTGAATTGTTTGCCGAAAAAGTGGCGCTCATTCATCAATACATTCCCCGCGCTGCCATTGGCGCCGATGTGATTACAGGTTTTCCCTGCGAAACGGACGATGATTTCGAGGATACATACATGTTTATCAAAAACCTCAATCTTGCCTACCTCCATGTATTTCCCTATTCCGAACGCCCCGGAACCCGATCTGTTGAATTATCAGAGAAAGTGAAACCTGCCGACGCCGAACGCCGCAGCAAAATGTTACTGGAATTGTCGAAAACCAAACGGAAGCTGTTTTATCAGCGGCATATAGGACAGCGTCTTCAGGTAATTTTTGAACAGAGGGCAAAAGGTGACGTCATGACAGGGTTTACCGACAATTATATCAAAGTTGAAACTCCCTTCAACGCACTTCTGATCGGAAATTGCGCGTCAGTTGAACTGACAGGAATCAGCAAATCGGGAAATATGAGCGGAAGGATAGAGGGCTAAAGTGTGTGCAGCCAAACTACTTTTTGTTCCGCATGATGCGGTTTTCCGATGATGTCGCGGTATAATTCCGGTCTTCGTGCGTGAATATACCGATGTCCTCCTGCCCGGGTAAGTTTTTCCGGGGTCAGAGTAGCAGTGGCAATACCATCACCCAAAATTTTACATTCATCCAAAATATCTCCGAAAGGATCTATAATCATCGAACAGCCGTTTTTGAGCTGGTCGTCATCCATTCCAACCGGATTGGAAAAAATGGCATAAACAGCATTGTCGTATGCCCGTGCTGGCAGCCATTTCATCAACCAGTCGCGACCTTTCATTCCTTCAAATTCCAAACGTAAAGGGGTAGGGTCTGTTTCTCTGTTTTTCCACAGTTGCGGGTCAACAAAACCGGCTCCCGGACGTGGCGAAGGAGTACACATGGTCACATGAGGCATAAAAATAATCTGTGCACCCAACAGCGCCGTAGCCCTTACGTTTTCAATGATGTTGTTGTCGTAACAAATGAGAATACCACATTTCCAGCCAAAAAGATCAAATACACAGTATTGATTGCCCGCTTTCAGATGTGGATTAATGAACGGATGCAATTTTCTATACCTGGCTATCAATCCGCTACTATCCACGCAAACATATGCTTTGTATAAATTCCCGTCGCAGGTTTTTTCAAAAAGTCCTGCCAAAATTACAATATTGTGTTTTGATGCAATATCTATCAATCTTTGAATACTTTCACCTTCGGGAATTATTTCTGCAACGTCCAGCATTTGTTCCTTGGAAAGTTTACGCGCAAAACTGTATCCGGTGATGGAACATTCGTGAAACACAACTACTTTTGAACCTTCCGAGGCTGCTTTCTGAGACAGTTTGTCTATTACCGAAAGGTTATATTCTTTGTCGCCGGATTTGTTCTCAAATTGCGCTGTTGATATTTTGATATTTTGCATACGAAATGACATAAGCGCTGTCATAGCCTGATTTTCCAATGTGACCCCGGCGGGACTCAAACCCACGACCTTCAGAACCGGAATCTGACGTTCTATTCAACTGAACTACGGGGCCGGTTTTGCGGTTGCAAAAGTATTCAAATCCCGAATATTTTCAAAACAAAAATTCAGATAATTTTCAAAACAAACCTGAAACTTTAAACCTGAAACAGTTTTAACGTTGCGCCGCCTGATTTACCGTGATAGCTATCAGGCTGACGATATCTTCAACGGAGCATCCGCGCGACAGGTCGTTAATAGGCGCGGCCATTCCCTGCAATACAGGCCCTACGGCTTCGGCGTTACCCAAACGTTGAACTAACTTGTAGGCAATATTTCCCGATTCCAGATTAGGAAAAACCAGCACGTTTGCATTTCCGGCAATATCGCTTCCGGGAGCTTTGCTTTTTCCGATGGCGGGTATGATAGCAGCATCTGCCTGCATTTCGCCGTCAATGGCCAAGCCCGGTTCCATTTCTCTGGCTATTTGCGTGGCGCGGACTACCTTGTCCACCATTTCGTGTCTGGCGCTTCCTTTGGTTGAGAAACTGAGCATGGCCACTTTCGGTTCAAAACCGCCGACGTTACGCGCTGTTTGGGCAGTGATAACCGCAATCTCGGCTAATTCGCGATCAGTAGGATCGGGATGTACCGCGCAGTCGGCAAATACCATAATGCCGTTGTGTCCGAAAGTCTGATCCTTGAGAATCATGAAAAAAGCTCCTGAAACCACACTGATACCCGGCAGGGTTTTCACATATTGAAAAGCCGGCCGTAGTACGTCGCCGGTAGCATTGGCAGCGCCGGCAACTTCGCCGTCAACATCGCCCGCTTTGATCATCAGCGCTCCCAGATAGAGCGGATTTTCAATCAATCGCTCTGCGTCGGTCTGTGTCAGGCCTTTTGCCTTACGCAGTTGCAGCATCAAATCTACATAAGCGCTCTTTTTAGAATGATTTTTCGGATCGACAATATTGGCTTTTCCAATGTTTGTTAATCCCAGCGATGCAGCTTTTCCGGTTATTTCTTCCGGTGCGCCGATGATCGTGAGCTGCGCAATGCCGTTTGCCAATACGAAATCGGCCGCTTTCAGTGTACGTTCTTCAAACCCTTCGGGCAGAACAATGTGTTTCTGCTGGGTTTTGGCTTTTAGAATGATATTTTCTATAAAATTCATGATATGAGAGTTATTATTTGGTTATTATGATTTATTACTTAATACTCCACTCTGCCCCGTCTTTACGGTCTTTCACCTCAATTCCAATGTCGTTGAGCATGTTACGTATTTTATCCGAAGTAGCAAAATCCTTGTTGGCCTTGGCTTGTTGGCGAATTTCGAGAATATGATTCACCAGACCGTTCACCAATTCCATTTGGTTTTGGTTTTTTTCGTCTTTCAGTCCGAGAATATCGAATGTAAAATTGTGATACGTGCGTTTCAGTTGCTCAAGGTCGGTTTCCGAGAGTGTTTCTTTTCCGTCGTGCACTAAATTGATGATACGCAATCCATCGAACAGGTGGGCGATCACGACGGGACTGTTGAGGTCGTCGTTCATTGCCTGATAGCATTTTTCGCTAATATTATCCAAACCAATTGTACTTCTTTCTGACGGTTTCAGTTTATCTAATGTTTGGA
>Ga0082212_10006040_pt1 | contig 16364 bp, 16 predicted proteins | sample TergutNt197P3_FD_71548 | JGI IMG/M metagenome (GOLD analysis project Ga0082212, IMG submission 71548) | Neocapritermes taracua P3 segment gut microbial communities from Petit-Saut dam, French Guiana - Nt197 P3 | ecosystem: Host-associated > Arthropoda: Insects > Digestive system > Gut ... | reverse complement strand
GCGTCATTAGATAAGTGCCGATTGTTTTCGCCTGTTTTGCAGGGTTTACGCTGAACAAGTTCAGCGGGGGCGAATACTTGGCTGTATTTAACCGAAAAACGCGCAAAACAGGTGGGAAGAGGCGGTGCAAAGCCGGCTGCGCCGACTCTAGATGATGGCGGGAGTTTTGTCCAAAGCTCCTATGAGTATATCATAGGGGCGCAGGTTTTGCCACAGCTTTTTTAAAACCGCCATTGACAAAGGCGGCTTTTCGTATAGAATGGCTACATAAGGAAGAACGGGGTAACTGTTCAGGTACCTGAACAGACACAGAAAGGGGACCAGCAAATGGCACAGGAGCTGCTTATGATTTCCGAACGCATAAGGGAGCTGCGCGAAATCTCCGGAGTGACCGCCGAAGAGATGGCGCGGGACACGGGCGTGGAGTTGAGCCGGTATTTACAGTACGAGTCCAGCGGCGCCGATATCCCGATAAGCGTACTGTACCATATCGCGCACAGGTTCGGCGTCGATATGTCGGAGATACTCACAGGCGAGCCGGCCAGGATATCCACGCTGCAGGTTTGCCGCAGGGGCAAAGGCAAGACAATCGACCGCTATCCGGGCTATATGTTCGAAAATCTCGCTCCCCGCTTTACAGGCAAAGTCATGGAACCTTTGCTGGTTACGCTGATTCCCGGCGAGCCCGAGGCAGCGCTCGTCACGCACGAGGGGCAGGAATTCAATCTCGTGCTCGAAGGGGTGGTCATACTGACGTATGACGGCAGGGAGTACTCGCTTGACGCGGGCGACGCCGTCTACTTCGACCCTACGCACCCTCACGGGCAGAAGGCTTCCGGCGAGGGCAAAGCGCGATTTTTGACGGTGATAACGGAGTGAGGTGCTGATGTCGTTGCTTGAAAAGTATTTGCCGCGTATGGAGTTCAGCTCATACGAGGATTTTATCGGGAACTATAAAGTCAACGTCCCGGAGGACTTCAACTTCGGGTTCGATATAATCGACGGCTGGGCCGGCGCGGAGCCTGATAAGCAGGCCTTGATCTGGTGCGACGATAACGGGGCTGAGCGGCGCTTCACCTTCGGCGATCTCAGCGCGCTATCAAACCGCGCCGCAGGATATTTCAAAAGCCTCGGAGTCGGCAAAGGCGACGTCGTCATGTGCGTCCTGCGCCGCAGGTACGAGTACTGGATCGTCGCCGCCGCCCTGTGCAAGCTCGGCGCGGTCATTATCCCGGCCGTGATGCAGCTCACCGCGAAGGACATCATCTACCGGCTCAACATGGCAAAGGTAAAGGTCGTCGTGTGCTATGACGACAGCGATGGCTTCATCGTTTCGCAGATGGAGCAGGCTCTGCCTGAGTGCCCTTCCGTCACGGCGCGTATCGTGACCCCGGGCGCGCGCGAGGGATGGCTGCCCTGGGAGAGCGCCCTCGGCGGATTTCCTGATACCTTCGAGCGCCCTTCCGGTGATTCGCGCATACTGGCCGACGACCCTATGCTCATATATTTCACTTCCGGCACTACCGGGCTGCCTAAGATGGCACTGCATAACTTCGCGCACCCCCTCGGGCACATAGTCACGGCGAAATACTGGCAGCAGGTGAGGGAGAATAAACCGCATATGTCCGTGTCGGACTCGGGCTGGGCGAAGTTTGGCTGGGGCAAGATGTACGGGCAGCTAATTTGCGGCGCACCGGTGTTCGCCTACGACATGGAGAAGTTCGTTCCCGCCAAACTTATGGAAAACATCGGGAAGTACCGGGTCGCGACGTTCTGCGCCCCGCCGACTATGTACAGGTTTATGCTGGCAGACGGCATGGATGGCTATGATTTCAGTTCCATAGAGCACTGCGGCAACGCGGGCGAGCCGCTCAGCCCGGAGGTGTTCAATAAAATAAAAGACGCCTGGGGCCTGGATATGCACGAGGGTTTCGGGCAGACTGAATCCACGGTGCTGATTGCTAATTTCGAGTGGTTCGCGCCAAGGCCGGGATCGATGGGCAAGCCATCGCCGCTCTATGACGTCGATATCGTCGATGAGGATGGCAACCCGTGCGAAGACGGCGAGGAGGGGCGCGTCATAGTGCGCAACACAAGCGCGGTAGGGCTCTTCAAGGGGTACCACCTCGATGAGAAGCTTACGGCGGAAGCGTTCGCAGGCGGCGTCTACGACACCGGTGACAGAGCCTGGCGAGATCCCGACGGCTACTACTACTTCGTCGGGCGCGGCGATGATATGATAAAATGTTCAGGCTACCGCATCGGCCCTTTCGAGGTCGAGAGCGTTCTTTGCGAGCATGACGCCGTGCTGGAGTGCGCGGTGACTGCTGCGCCGGATCCCAAACGCGGCCAGGTCGTCAAGGCTACGGTCGTCCTCAACAAGGGCTGGGCGCCTTCCGACGTTCTGGTGAAGGAGCTTCAGGATCATGTCAAGAGGTTGACTGCGCCGTATAAGTACCCGAGGATCGTCGAGTTCATCGACGAGCTTCCCAAGACGGTCGGGGGCAAGATTAAGCGGGCTCAGCTAAGGAACACAAGAGAACCGCCCCCCTGTGTTCCTTATTGAAAGACGTCCGGCAAGTATACTTTACAGCCTTCAAGGACGTGGACGGGTATCGTACCGGTATCGTCATAGGTTCTCGTATAGTACTCGCCGTCTTTCAGTATGTGGACGACGACCGTTTTGTTGTCCGGGTCGACTATCCAGTATTCTTTGACGCCGGACTGCAGATACTTATAATACTTGATTGTAATGTCATATTTTGAAGTCGAAGGCGACAATATCTCTATAACCAGATCGGGCGCGCCGACGCAGCCCTGTTTGTCCAGGATGGACTCGTCGCACACCACGACCAGATCCGGCTCAAGAACGGTGTCGGCGCCCTGGCCGACGGAAAGGCGCACGGTAAACGGTGCGTAGTAGACCTTGCAGGGCTTGCCCTTCAGAAAGTTATGCAGTTGAACGTACAGCTCACCTGATATCCCCTGGTGCACCCTCGCCGGCGAAGCCAGCAGATATATGACTCCGTCGATCAGTTCATACCTGGCGTCGTTGTCGTCGCGGCTGAGGTAATCATCGTAAGTATACTTCCTGACAGCTTCTTTTACTTCATTGCCTTCCATTTCCATACCTCCCGAAATATGCAATAGCGTGCGCAAGTATTCTCCACGCTGCTATATTATCACAGTTACCGCGAAACCGCAACGATGCCGGGAACACAGGGGGCATAACACAAGAGAACCGTCCCCCTGTGTTCTAAGGAGGAGTAATATTATGAATGTTCTGGTCACCGGCGGAGCCGGGTATATCGGCAGCACTATTGCCAGCGCTTTACTGGACGCCGGGCACACACCGATTGTGCTCGATAATCTTCTGACGGGCCGCGAGGAGTTCACAGAAGGCAGAATCTTCTACAAAGGCGACATCGCTGACCGTGGTTTGATAGAAGCGATATTTGAAAAGCACTCCCCGATATATTGCGCAATACACTGCGCAGCCATGGCTCTCGTGCCCGAGTCCGTGGCGAAGCCTTACGAGTACTACCGGGAGAATGTTGCTAAATCCGTGGAGTTGTTCAAGCTGCTGAGCGACCTTGGCTGCAGCAGGATGGTTTTCTCGTCTTCCGCTTCGCTCTACGACGACGTCGAGGGCTTCAAAGTCACGGAAGACTCGCCCCTGAAGGCGCGCAGCCCGTATGCCAGGACGAAACTGATGATGGAAATGGTTTTGCAGGATATGTGCGCAGCGTACGACATGCGCGCAATATCATTGCGCTACTTCAACCCTATCGGCGCCGATCCGAAGTTGCGTTCCGGCAATCCCGGCAAGAACTCCACTCTAGTGCTCGGCAAGCTGATTGCGGCGGCGACCGGGTCGGAAGACGGTTTTTGCATCACGGGTACGGACTGGCCGACCAGGGACGGGACCGGCATCCGCGACTACGTGCATGTCTGGGATCTTGCGCAGGCGCATATCTGCGCTGTGGAGAAGTTCGACTCAGTAATGGAGGATGCCGCAGTTTCAAGCGGTTATCTCGTAATCAACCTCGGCCTTGGAAACGGCGTCACTGTACGCGAGATCGTCGAGGCGTTCAAGAGCGTGCATACCGACCCGTTCATTGTCGAGGAGGGTCCTGCGCGGCCGGGAGATGTCGCGGGGGCATACGCTTCCAACGAGCGGGCGAAGAAGCTGTTGGGCTGGTCCGCGCAGTTGACTATCGAGGATGGCATCAGGGACGCGCTCAGATGGGATGCGCTAAAGGTTCTAAAGGACGGTTTGTAGTAGTCCGCTACCTAAAAAGTGGTTGAAACCAATAATTGGTCTCAACCACTTTATGTTAACTGTAACTGTTCAGGTACCCCGTCCAGGCGCTATAGCTACCTGTACTTTCCGTACTCCAACACCGTCTCGAACATGGCCTTGACATTCTCTATCGGAGCTTCGCCGAAGCTGTACCCGCCTTCGAAAATATACCCGCCGCCGGGAGCGCAGATGTCCAGCACGCGCTTGACCTCGTCGATGACCTGCTGTTTTGTGCCGTGCTCCACGATCCACACCGGGAACCCGCCCGCGATGCAAGCCATGTCGCCAAGCTTCTTTTTCGCCAGAGCCAGATCGACTTCCTCGAAGTGGTAGACAACCATGTTCGTGTCGACTTCCTTCAGATGGTCAAGCCGGGTAGTGTACGGCCCTTCAGTATAAACATAACACTTGAAGCCCGCTGCGGTGATTTCATTGATCATCATGCGCAGATGCTTCCAGTACAGATTCACATACTGCTCTTCGTTCATGAACCCGTCCATGCCTTTGTGGAGTATCAGGTGCCCCCACTTGCTCTCTTTGAGGTGCGCGTTGGCTTTCGCCATTGTGCGGATGTTGTCAATCATCCTTTCGATACGCTCGTCGATGAAGCGCTCGATGAGGTCCCGATGCTCGTACATATCCATCATGCTGTCCAGGGTGCCGCGGAAAAAGTCGCTGTACATGTCAAACGGGACTGCGCCGCCTATGCCCGCCCCGTACGACGGGAAGCCCATCTCTTCCATCTTGAGCATGCCTTCGGCGTGGATCTTCTGGATATCTTTGTTCATCCCGTCTATTTTCCAAAGCGTTTCGATGACGTTGCGCATCTCCGGCGAGGATAGTTGGGCGGCAAGCATGCTCACGTCGTAGCTCACGCCGAGCGCGGAGGTGTTCCAGTTAGCGAACGGATCCATGAGCCCGGTGACTTTCGGGAGGCCTTTGCGGAACAGCCAGCCTGTATAGTCCCTTTCAAAGTACGGCATCTCGTCTTCTTCGAGCACAGGGAACTCTATGAACTGGTGGTATGAATTATCCGGGACGCGCTTGTCGGGCGCGCCGGGCCATGCGCAGGCTTTCGGGTTCATCAGTTCCAGCATCGGGCCTTTGCCCGCGTTGGAGTAGAAACCCATTGCGGCGTCAGGCTTGAACTCTTCAAGATACTTGCAAGCGGTCTCCACGCCTATGCGGGCGTCGTAGGTGAGCTGCGCCATTGTGTGGCCGTAGTAGTCGATTGCGAACGGCGTCATGCCCGGCATAACGGGCACCCTGTCGGGTTCCTTGTTCGCCGCTGCGGTCATTACGCGTTTTACTCTCGCATCATACGCTGCCTTTGCATCGTTTGTCGGCATATCCTTTTCCTCCGATTAGTATTGCTGCCCGGGGGGAGGCTGCGTCGGGGGTTGCTGGTACCCCTGGGGCGGCATTTGCTGCTGGTAGCCCTGAGGCGGCTGCATTGGTTGCTGATACCCCTGAGGCGGCATTTGCTGCTGGTAGCCCTGAGGCGGCTGCATTGGTTGCTGATACCCCTGAGGCGGCATTTGCTGCTGATAACCTTGGGGCGGCATTTGCTGGTATTCCTGAGGAGGCGGCGCCTGCCACAGGCTGAAGATGTACCTCTCTACCGCCTGGACCCTGCCCTTCAGCAGGTTCTTGGGTATCGCCGCAAACGCGCCGCTGATGCCAATCTCCCCGACATAGACTCCGGGAAGTATCGGGTAGCGGAGAAAAGCCTCAAGGAAAATCGTGTTCGAACTGTACTGGATCGAGAAGAATTGCGGCGCGGTAAGTATGCCGACGCCCTTTTTCCACACCTTGAACCCTTTGTAGTTAACGAGGTTGAACCCTTCGTTAACCATAAATTGACCTATTGCTTCCGCGTAGTCCGTCGCGGCTCCCGGGGTCTGCATCGCGTTTTGATATCTCGCCATTTTTAAGCCTCCTATTTATGTGGTGTCTGTTCAGGTACCCCGTCCGGTGGGTGCCTGAACAGTTAACTTACTACTAAATCCGCAGCCTCCGCTTTTGCCGCGACTTTGCCTGCCCACAGCCGTTTCTTGTAGTATACCCAGCTTCCCAGGCTGCTCAGCCCCCAGCCCATCGGGATCGACCACGCCAGGGCTTCCGGCCCCATGCCCGCGAAGTTTACCAGCGCATGCGCGGCAAGAGCCCTAACCCCAAGGCTGATTATCGGGAACACCATGGCTATCACGGCGTCGCCCGCGCCCCGGAAGAATCCGTTAAAGCTGAACAGGAATGCAAAGAGGAAATAGAATATCACCATGATGCTCAGGTACGACCCGCCAATTTGGAGTATTTCCGGCGTGCTCGCGTCGCCGCTGTTGAGGAACAGGGATATTAGCCCCCTGCTGAACGCCATCATCAGGGCTGACATGAATACCGATATTACAAGCATGAAGAGCAAGGTTGTCCTGAACCCCTTTTTCGCCCGCTCCTCGAGGCCTGCGCCCATGTTCTGCCCGACAAAGGTAGACAGCGCCATCGCCAGGTTCCCGACGGGCATTATTGCAAGCTGGTCTATCCTCGTGGCGGCCGTGATACCCGCCATAGCTATCGGCCCGAAGGAGTTGATGAGCCTCGTAATCGTCATGTTCGCTATCGAGACGATGGACTGCTGGAACGCGGCGGGCGCGCCGTATTTAATAATCGCCTTGAGCAGGCCTTTGTCGTACTGCAGTTTCCTGACTTGCAGGACGGGCACTTTGCGGTATACATACAGGACGCACAGCAGCGCAGCCGCCATCTGCGAAAGTATCGTCGCTATGGCGGCGCCCTTGACTCCCATGTCGAATACGGCCACAAAGAGGACGTCCAGGCCTGTGTTGAGTATCGTGGAGAATATGAGGAAGTACAGCGGCGTCCGTGAGTTGCCCAGCGCGCGCAGATAGGCTGTGTACATATTGTAGAAGACGGGGAATATCATGCCGCCCATCAGGAGTCTCATGTACACTACGGCGTCGTCGAATATCTCGTCGCCGGCTTTGAGCAGCCTGAGCAGCGCCGGCGCGGCGGCTATGCTTATTATCGGCACGACGACGGCAAGCCCGGTTAAGAAAATGATGCTTACCGAGACCGTCCTTTTGAGCCTTTCAAACTGTTTAGCGCCGAAGAACTGCGAAATGAGTACGGCGGAGCCTGAGGTCAGGCCAATGAGCGCGGAGATGACGAACATGAGTATGCTCATCGATACGCCTACCGCTGCCAGCGCGTCGCCGCTCACGAAGTTGCCGACCACCATTGCGTCGACCAGGCTGTACAGTTGCTGGAACACATTGCCGATCAGCATCGGCAATGAAAACATCAGTATCTGCTTTGATATTTTTCCTTCGGTAAAATCCTGCAAGTCTACCTCTCCGTCTGCTTACTTCCGGCGCGGTTCTTCTCATAAATCGCCCACAGGCCCCGCAGTATGAGGTATGGGTCATGGGCGATTTCGCGCCTGCAGTGGCGATATATGGGCTCCGCGATGCCTCCGGTGGCTACGATTGTCGCGGGCTCGCCCAGTTCTTCCTCGAAGCGCTGTATCATGCCGTCTACCATTGCGGCTGCGCCGTATGTCGCGCCGCTCTTCATGCAGTCGACTGTATTTGTCGATATGCAGGCTCGAGGCGCGTCTATCGGGACAAGCGGTAAGAGCGAGGCTCCGGCGGATAGCGCGTTCATTGAGAGCGAGACGCCGGGCATGATCGCGCCCCCTATGAATGCTCCGTTTTTGTTGATGACAAACATTTTTGTTGCTGTCCCAAGGTCGACGATTATCAGTGGCGGCGCGTACGCGGCAAGCGCTCCAACTGCTGCGGACACCATGTCCGCCGCGAGCGTCCCGGGGTCGTCGATGAGTATGTTGAGGCCGGTTTTGATTCCCGCGCCGACAATGACGGAGTCTACTCCTGTGAGCATTTTGATTGCTCTGCTGAATACGCTCGTCAGCGGCGGCACTACGCAGGAGATGACAGAGCCTGTGATGCCTGTTGTCGGCACGTCGTGGAATTTGAGTACGCCGCTGATTTCCACGGCGTACTCATCTTCTGTTTTCGAGCTGTCGGATGCCATTCTGAAGACGTTGAGTATTTCGCCGTTTTCCATGCATCCGATTACTATATGGGTGTTGCCTATGTCGAGGCCGAGTATCATATTTATTCTCCTATTTTCGTATGTCCGTATTGATTATACACTATCCGTAAGAAAAGGCAAGAGGCAAGCGGGCTAGAAGCCTCGGACAAGGCTGCTAAGGTGTAACTATTCAGTGCCTCGGTGAGGTCGTTGCTAAGGGGGGCATGGATGCCGGAGCGCGCGAGTATGCGCATGGATGCGCATTCGAGCGAAAGGAACGTGACGTAACGGCCGAACTAAGGTGGCACTGAATAGTAACCCTACGGCTCATTGAGCAGGCGTTTGGTGTACTCGTGCTGCGGGTCGTTGAATATGCTCTCGACTTCGCCTTCCTCGACGATCCGCCCGTCTTTCATCACGAGCACCCTGTCGCATATCTGGTATACGACGTTTATATCGTGCGATATGAATAGGTAACTCAGCATGAACTCATGCTTGAGTTCAAGAAGCAGGTCGAGTATCTGAGACTGAATCGTCACGTCCAGCGAGGAAACGGGCTCGTCAGCAATAATTAGCCGGGGCCTCCTGATAAGGCTTGCTGCTATGCTCACCCTCTGGCGCTGGCCGCCGGATAGCTCCCTTGGTTTCCTCGCGGCATACTCGTTTCCGAGCCCAACTCTGTCGAGGATTTCCAGCACGAGGCGGCGTCTTTCAGCCGGGGCAATGACCCCTTCGACGCGCAGCGGCTCCTCAATAATCCACCCTACCGTCTTGACGGGGTTGAGGGAGCTGTAGGAATCCTGGAAAATCATCTGGGGCCGGCCTCCATCGTAGGCGACTTCGCCCCCCGTATCAACGATTACGCCGGTTATCACCTTGGCAAGCGTAGACTTACCGCAGCCGGACTCTCCGACAAGCCCGACTACCTCTCCGTGCGCGATGGAAAAGCTCACGTCGTCCAGCGCCTGCGTCCTCGTTTTGTTTCCGAAGACGCCGGTCCCCCTGTACCACGCGCACAGGTTCTTTACCTCTAAAACCGACTCTGCCATGGATATCTACCTACTCCGTTTTTCGCGGGTCGGGATCGCCGCTATAAGCCTTTTCGTATACTCATGCTGTGGATTAGTGAATACATCTTCCGTATTGCCTTGCTCAACTATCTTTCCCGCGTGCATCACCGCGACCCGCGTGCATAACTTCCTTATCACCGATAAGTCATGCGAGATGAACAGTATGCCCACGCCGCGGTTCTCGTTTAGCCGCTTCAGCAGCTTTATTATCTGCCCCTGCACCGTGACGTCCAGCGCGGTCGTCGGCTCGTCGGCGATGAGCAGCTTGGGGTCTGTTATGAAGGCTGAGGCAATCATCGCGCGTTGCCGCTGTCCGCCGGAGAGCTGGTGCGGGTATTTCGCGTATGTCAGCTCCGGTTCCGGCAGTTCCACCAGTTCCATGACTTCAAGGGCTTTCTCTCTCCTGCGCTGCGCACAAAGCCCTGTATGCAGCTTCAGCGCTTCTTCAATCTGCTTCCCTATTCTCATGAGGGGGTTGAGCGACGTCATCGGCTCCTGGAAGATCATGCCGATGTCCTTGCCCTGCAGGCTGCGCAGTTCCTTTGGCTTGCGTTTAAGCAGGTCTGCCCCTTCGAAGAGTATCTCGCCGGTCACTTCCGTGCGACTGCGGGGAATAAGCCCCGCAACCGTGAGCGCAAGCATGGTTTTCCCGGAACCTGACTCGCCGACCAGCCCCAGGCGTTCTCCCGCGTTCATTCTCAGGCTTGCGCCATCCACGGCTTCTCCGCCCCAGTCATCGGTAAATGATACCTTCAGATCCTTGATTTCAAGCATTATCCCGCGCTCCTATTCCTTCCCCAAGCAGGCTGAAGCCTAAAATGAGCAGGACTATCGCGATCCCGGCAGAGAGCGCGTACCATGGCGCTGAAAAAAGGTAAGACTGCGATTCGGACAGCATCCTGCCAAGGCTTGCGTCCGGGGGCTGGACTCCCAGCCCGAGATAGCTCATGCTCGCTTCCGCCAGCACTGCGTTATTAAAGCCAATGGCGATAGCCCGCAGGATTACCGGAGCAGCGTTCGGGAGTATGTGCACGAACATGATCCGCATGTTCCCCGTGCCTATGATCCTGGCGCTGTGCACATAGTCCAGTTCTCTGCAGCGCACATATTCGCCGCGGACGACGCGGGCAAAGCTGGGGATAAACATTATCCCCAGCGCGATTATAATATTATTCCTGCCGGGGCCTATCAGGCTGATGAGTACGAGCGCGAGCAGGATGCTCGGAAATGCGAGGATGATGTCTCCCGCGCGCATAAAGAGTTCGTCGACCCAGCCTCCGAAGTACCCTGTCAGCCCGCCAATCAGCATGCCGGCCAGAGCTCCGATTGCGACGGTCGCCGCGGCGACGTACAGAGTCGACCCCGCGCCTATTATCACCCTGCTCAGTATGTCGCGCCCGAAGTTGTCAGTTCCCAGCAGATACTGCGCGGACGGGGCGCTCAGGCTGTTGCCCGCGTTTATCTTGTTCGGGTCATGCGGAGTACGTATCAGGCCCGAGAGAATGAGCGAGAGCATCACGGCCGTGATGGCGGCGCCGAGTATTAAGTTGTAATTTCTCTTTCCCTGCATACGTCAGCCCAACCTTATCCTCGGGTCGATGTACTGATACGCCAGATCGGCCAAGAAGTTGACGACTACCACCAGCGAAGCGATAAAAACCACTATAGCCTGCACGACGGGGTAGTCCCTGTTAGATATCGACAGCAGAAGCAGCCGGCCTGTTCCAGGAATGGCGAAAACCTGCTCGATAATAATGCTGCCGGCGACGATGTCAGCAAGCGTCATCGCGAGGAATGTGACGACCGGGAGGATCGCGTTGCGCGCGACGTGCCTGATCAGCACATAGAAGCGGCTCCCTCCCCGGCTGTACGCGGTGCGGACGTAGTCGCCTTGCAACTCGCCCTGTATACTGCCCCGCAGCAGCTTTACGACCATCGCGCTCCTCGGCAGCGCGATAGCCAGCGCCGGGAAAAGCAGATAAAGCAAAAAGCCCCCGGCGCCGCTCGAGTAGGAGACGAATGCTCCGGGCGTGAACAGGCGCAGCACGAGGCCAAAGATATACGTCAGTATTATGCCTGCAAAGAATGGCGGTATCGACATGATAATCTGGTTGACCGCGCCCGCAAGCGTCGCCAGCGCGCGCCGGGCGGCTGCGCCCTTGCCTTTCGAGCGGATGTCAGATAAACGCGCGAGTAGGAAGCCCGCCGGAATCGATATCAAGACGACAAGCGCGAACGCCATAGCCGAGAGGGTAGACGTCGTGATAACCTTGTCGCCAAGAAGCTGCGATACCGGCGTGCTGTAGCTGTACGACAATCCGAAATCACCGGTCACGAACCCGCTGAGCCATTCAAAGTACCTGACCATCACGGAGCGATCAAGGCCGAGCAGTTCACGGAGCTGCGCGATGCGCTCGGGCGTCGCCTCGACTCCGAGCATCTTGGTCACCGGGTCTCCGGGTATTAGCTGGAAGGCTATGAATGACAAGGCGGAGATTATAAACAGGGTGACGACGAGCACGACCAGCCGCTTTAGGATGTATCTCATATTGGGATGACACCTCTGAGGTGCGGGGAGTATGCCGCCCTCACGGGCGACAAACCCCCACAACCAAATATTACAGTCAGTCTGTGAAGTGCAACTTGGAAATGTCCAGGATGAACATTGGGTACGGCTCGTAGCCGGCGACGTCTTTGCTGATCGCGATAACATCGCATAGGTCTTGAATATACAGGTTCGCCGCTCGTTCTGTGAGGATGGCTTCAAGGCGTTTATACAGCCTGACCTGCTCCGCGTCGTCCGTGGATGCAATCGCAGCCGCGAACACCTCGTCATACTCCGCGTCCGAGAAGTTGGTAAAGTTGCGGCCGTTCGTGCTCTCGAAACGCTCCAGCATGGCGCGCGCAGTCATTGCCGACGCGTCGACGCCGACGACCGTCGCCTGGAACTCGCGGCCGGTATAGATATCAGAAATCCATGTGCCCCACTCGACAAGCTTAATTGTCGCGGTCACGCCGACTTCGCGCAGTTGCTCGACCACCACCGTAGCTGTGTCGATGTGCGGGGAGTGGTTAGAGGGCACGGCGATTTCCAGCTCGAACCCGCCCGCGAAGCCGGCTTCCGCCAGAAGCTGCCGCGCAAGTTCCGGGTCATAAGCGTAGTAATCCGCGAGTTCAGGCGAAAAATACTTAGTAAACGCGGGGTACATGCTGCTGCCGACCGGGACTCCCAGACCCCCCGACAGGACGTCCATTATCTCCCCCCTGTCGATTGCGTGGGAGAGCGCGCGGCGTACTGTCTCATTATCGAGCGGCGCGACGGCGTTGTTGAGGTACACAGCTTGAACAAGGTTCATAGTGCCGACAACGAAGTTATAGTCAAAGCCGACCAGTTCGTTCATCTGCGTCGCGGTGAGGTGGGCGCAAAAGTCGAGCGTCCCGCTGCGCAGAGCCATCATAAGAGCTTCAGCGTTATCAAGGATCCGGTATGTCACGCGCCCGATGTCCGTCGCGCCGCCCCAGTAATCGTCGAATCTTTCGAGGATGATGTTCTCCTGAGGGGAACGCGAAACGTATCTGTACGGCCCCGTGCCGACGGGCTGCGTCTCCTGCGAGTCGTATCCTTTCGGGATTATCGCGGCGGTTAGATATGCCAGAAACTCAATATTCGCCTCGCCGATAACGATGACGACGGTGCCGTCATCCGGCGAGGCGACTGATTCTACTATTGAAAACGCCGATATTAGCGGGGTTCCTGTGTCAAGCCCTGCGACGCGCGATATGGAGTACACGACGTCGTCCGTTGTGACGGGGTCGCCGTTATGGAAGCTGACTCCGCTGCGCAGCTTGAATGTGAACTTGTCCCCTGTTTCGGATACCGAGTACGACGCTGCGACGGCCGGCGCGAGCTTGCCATCGGGCGTCGGCTTGACGAGCCCTTCGAAAACGTTGAACAATACCGACCGAGACTCAGCGGAGGTCATCAGGTGCGGGTCGAGGCTGTCGTCTATGTCTTGCGCTATGCCGATGAAAATTTCTTCGCGGCGAGGCTCACCCTCAGGGCTTTCGCTTGTTTTGCCTGCCTGCAGTTCACTTTTTCCGCACCCTGCTGCCATAACGAGCAGTAGCGCCAGCGCCAGTGATACCGCGGCGGCCTTATTAAGTTTTCGCATTGGTTTTGATTCTCCTGTTAATTCAGATTTCGCCGCTTCGCGCCCCGGTCATAGTCCGGGTGCACTAGCTGCTTAGGCAGTTCGACCCGCCTCACCTACTCATTATACATCGTTTGCGGTTTTTTACAAGAAATATTTCACAGGGTTCGTATGCCTTTCGGATACTCTGACGTTCGCGTCGGCGAACTCCGCTTGCAGACGCTCCGCGAGCGGCGCGATAACCAGGTTTTCTGTGTTGAAATGGCCCGCGTCGATGAGGTTTATCCCCCGCTCCCTGGCTTCGAGGAATAAGTCATATTTTATATCTGCCGTGACGAATGTGTCGCAGCCGGCCGCGATTGCGCACTCTAACTCCGAGCCTCCCGATCCGCCGACGACCGCTACCCTGAAGACGTCACGCCCTGCGTCGTGGTAGCGCAGGCCATCCGCTCTCAGCGCGCCTTTAAGCACGGCCATGTAGTCGCTCATAAGCAGCGGGCTCATAAGGCTGCCGACCCTGCCGTAGGAGAATGCTTCGCCGCTGCTTGTGGTTCCGCCTGCCGTGAGCGGCTCTGCCGCCTCTCCGCCGCGCGCAATGCCGGCAGCGACTGCCAACGCGTCGTTTACTCCGCCGAGCGCTGCGTCGAGGTTCGTGTGCATGCAGATGGCCGCGATGCCCGCCGATAGCATGTCTACTATGATTGCGCCTGTCGTGCCTTCATCTGTGACTTTGTTGAGGGAGAAGAAGACAGGGTGGTGCGAGACGATGAGCCCAGCTCGTTTATCGACCGCTTCGGCGACGACGTCGCTCGTTATATCGAGGCTTACGAGTATGCGGGTCGCGTCGCCGTCTTTCCTTCCTACGAGGAAGCCGACATTGTCGAAGTCCATTTTCATCTCGACCGGGGCGATTGAGTCAAGGTACTTCATCACTTCATTAACTCTTGGCATGTTATAGTCCATTCCTTTCGTTTTCCTTCAGCATACCTCTATCACGACGTAATGCCTGCTGCGGTCTGACGTCAGTTTCGCAGTTTTTATCGTATATCCGCTTGCGCGGAGCTGCGCGCACAGCAGAGCGGTTTTCGTTTGCGGCTGCAGCACGAGCTTGAGTTTCCGTTCTTTCAGCCAGGGTGCTTCTGCGATAATGCCTGCGATAGTTTCTCCTCCGAGGCCGGCTATCACTACTGTGTCGATATTGCGTTCTTCGAGGCCGTCGAGCCCGGGTGTTTCTATGAGCGTTATCATGTCCGCGACGCCGTACTTCCCTGCGTTTTTCCGCGCGGAGTCGAGCGAGCCTTTGCTGATGTCCGTTGCGATTATTTCGCTCGCCGGCCCGTTCAGGGCCAGGTGGATCGGCAGCAGGCCGTGGTCTGTCCCTATGTCGGCGACGGCTGCTCCGTTGTCAATGCAGGCTGCCACAGCGGCCAGCCTTTTCGGCAGTCTGATTGTCGTATCCTCCTTTTGAACTGTCTGCAGCCTAATCTGCCATGTGGCGCGTCCCGCGCCACGGCTATAATCACGTATAATGGCTGTCTGCAGCCATTATACCTTGTGCGCAGCGAAGCATCAATAGCTATATGGATGCAGTTGTGCTATACTGTCACGACATGGTTCGCCTGACAAAGGAGGCCTTTATGCAGCATTTACATATTTACTCAAAGCAAACGCCGGAACTGATAGAGCGCCTTGCCCGGACTCCCGCAATGCTAAGGCTTGCGGACGTCGGCATGCATTGCGGCTGCGAGTATTCGGGTAACCCGCTCTACGCGCAAGCTGCCGAGCCCTACTCAAGGCTGTCCCACAGCATCGGCGTTGCCGGAATCGTTTGGGATTTCACCGGGGACATACATCAGGCGGTCGCCGGATTGTTGCACGATATATCGACGCCTGTGTTCGCCCACACGATAGACTTTATGAACGGGGATCATATTGCGCAGGAGTCGACCGAAGCAAGCACAGCAGCTTTCATTGAAAGTTCTAAGGAAATCATATCCCTGCTGCGTGAGCGCTCGATCCGCGTCGAGGACGTCTGCGACTACCACAGGTACCCGGTCGCCGACAACGATACTCCGATGCTCTCCGCAGACAGGCTTGAGTATACGATTGGCAACGCTTGCTCGATCTACCACGAGCCGATCGGCCTGCTAAGAGAGATTTACGACGACCTTACCGTAGCTACTAATGAGTCCGGCACAGAGGAACTGTGCTTCAGATCGCTCGAACACGCGCTGAGATTCGCGAGGATCGCTTTGCGCAACTCCCGATTCTACGTTACGGATGAGGACCGCTACAATATGCAGTTTCTGGCTGAGATAATACGCTCGGCTTTGGACGCCGGTGTTATCGAGCCCGGAGACTTGCATACGACCGAGCGCGAAGTGATTGGCAAATTGAAGCGCGACGCCGGAACCTGTAAAGCGTGGGAAGAGTACTGCGCAATCAGCGAGGTTTCGTCATCCGCTGAGATGCCGGAAGGGCGCCGGGCGTATAAGGTTTTCGCGAAGAAGAGGTATATCGATCCGCTTGTTACGACTGCGGGGGGTTCTATCAGAGTATCACAGGCCGATGATGCGATGCGCGGGGAGATTGAATTTTTCCTCGCTACGGACTTCGACAAGTGGGTTTACTAAGGAGTTGTTGATGAATAATTTGCACATCTCGCCTTGTATTTTTGCCATCATACTTCGTTGTCAAAACTTGCAAGGCTCCAAGCATTACTGCGTTTTGACGCCTCGTCTGCTGGCAAAAATACTGTGGCAATTTTGT
>Ga0082212_10006039_pt1 | contig 16364 bp, 14 predicted proteins | sample TergutNt197P3_FD_71548 | JGI IMG/M metagenome (GOLD analysis project Ga0082212, IMG submission 71548) | Neocapritermes taracua P3 segment gut microbial communities from Petit-Saut dam, French Guiana - Nt197 P3 | ecosystem: Host-associated > Arthropoda: Insects > Digestive system > Gut ... | reverse complement strand
GATCTGCCGGGGTCGGCAAAATCACTGTACGGCCTTCCCCAAAAACAGGACAAAGCCATTCCCCCGCCAATAAGAGCTCCGCACGCGTTTCCCGTCCGGCCGACTCCTCCCGCAAGACCTGTTCCCGATTGGATTACTTCATCGCTTATGACTCCGGCAGTTTCCTTAATTGAAGCCAAAACCACCTGCGTACATCCCCCGTATCTTTGCGTGTAACTCCAAGCGAGCTGCATCGCTTTTTCGATAGTATTATTTAACTGCTCTTTTTCCATGAATTATCAATCTCCTCACGCTTAACTTGTCTATTTCCCTCAGTTTGAACTAATAAGAATTTCTTATGAGTTGCCACTGTATTTAATTCTCCGTCTTTGAAGATACCGTCAAGATGCTGACTTACATTTGGCTGTGTTGTATCGTAAATAATGTTATTTGTCAATATTATTGCAAATTAATACTGCTAAAGCAACTTAACGTCGTTCGTATATGAAACATTATGGGGAAGCATTAAGTTTTTAGCTCACTTAGATGATATTATATTGATGATTAGAGCTGCAAACTATATACTATAGCGAGTAGCGAAGATAAAAAAAGAGGGTGAGTTAGTGAGTAGGGTTTACATATTTGAATTGCCTTTTGATTACACTTTGTACATAACTTCGACAGAATTGCTTTTTTGGGGCGCGTTATTGGTTATTGTTTTTACTCTCATAATTAAGAGCTTTTTCATAAAAGTTCAAGGCGGGCGTGAAGGGTTAGTTGGTCAAAAAGCTGTAGCTTTAAGTGACTTTACAAGAGCGGATGATAAATTTGCAGGGCAGGTTCAATGTATGGGGGAAATATGGGCTGCCAAATCGTGCTTTCCAATGAAGAAAGGAAATTGTTCGACAGTATCGCAATCTGAAGGGCTGATATTATCATTATGCTGTAAAAATGATCGCATGAGTAATGATGACAATAACGACATGAATTGAACATATATAAAAAGGAGTGAATTTAATTGCTTGATATCGAAAGGATTATTTTTTCATCATTAAATTGGATTATTCCAGCTATTTTTATTATATACCTGATTGCTCATACATTCAGGGTCGTGCCGGAGTACAGGCGGCTTGTAATTTTCAGACTTGGGCGACTCGTCGGGAGTAAAGGGCCCGGCCTTATTTTTGTCATTCCGTTTATTGACAAGGCGGTTACAACGGACTTGCGCACTCTCACTCTTGACGTCCCGGTTCAGGAAGTCATAACCAAGGATAATGTACCGATTAAGGTGAATGCTGTAGTGTATTTTCGTGTTCTTGACCCTTCAAATTCCGTAACTGAAGTAGAAAACTATGTGCTTGCGACGAGCCTTTTAGCGCAGACAACGTTGCGTTCCGTAATAGGTTCCGCAGAACTTGATGAAGTATTATCCTCGCGTGAAAAAATAAATCAGGAGCTTCAGGTAATAATAGATGATCGCACGGATGCCTGGGGAATAAAAGTTACTGCGGTCGAATTGAAAGAACTGGAATTACCCGAAGGTATGAAACGAGCTATGGCGCGTCAGGCGGAAGCCGAGCGTGAAAGGCGAGCTAAAATCATAGCCGCCGAAGGAGAACTTCAGGCTGCCCAAAAACTTTCCGAAGCCGCTCGCCAGATGGAGACGTCAAACATAACATTGCAGCTGAGATACTTACAAACGGTTCGTGAAATAGCCAGCGAGCGGAACACTACCACATTTTTCCCGATTCCGATGGACATTTTCGCACCGTTTATTGATAAATTTAAGAATAAAGATTAAGGAATAATTCATTATTTAGGAGTGATGTTAGGGTTGCCAAATAAACTTAAGCTTTACGGTTTCAACAATCTCACGAAAACATTAAGCTTTAATATCTATGACGTTTGTTACGCTCGAACAAAACGTGAAAAAAAAGATTATCTGGCTTATATCAATGATCAGTATAACAGCGAACGCCTTACGGGAATTCTTCGCCATGTTTCTGAGCTGATTGGAGCACATGTATTGAACATAGCGCGTCAGGATTATGAACCGCAAGGCGCGAGCGTGGTTTTACTTATTGCTGAAGAGTCCATTAAGACAACTGACCCTTCCTGCAATAACGGAGACTCAATTGTCCTGCTCCCTTCAATTCATCGTGAAAGCGTAGTGGGGCATTTGGACAAGAGCCATGTTACAGTTCATACATACCCGGAAAGCCATCCCGGCAACGAGGTGTCGACATTTCGCGTTGATATAGACGTTGGGACATGCGGAAAGATAACCCCGTTGACCGCGCTCGATTACATGATTTCAAGCTTTGATTCCGACATTATAACCATTGATTATCGCGTCAGGGGTTTCACTCGCGATACGCGCGGCAATAAATTTTATATGGACCACGACATAACATCTATACAGAATTTCATTGACAGTGCAATATTACATAAGTATGACGCGATAGACATCAACGTGTATCAGTCCAACTATTTCCATACTAAAATGATGAGGAATGAGATAGTCCTGAACGATTACCTTTTTAATATGGATGCTTATGAACTGAGTCCTGACCAGCGCCGCGACATACGCGACAAAATTTCACGCGAGATGATTGAGATATTCTATGGAATGAATGTTTACGGAACAAATGAAAATGAATTTGATGAAGAACAGGGGGAATTCTAAGGATGCTCTGGTTTACTGAAGCTCACACGCCAAACGTCAATTTTTCCATAAGGGTTTCCCGGCATCTCCACTCGGAAAAATCTGAGTATCAACAAATTGATGTCTTTGATTCTCCAGAGTTTGGACGTTTTTTTACGCTTGACAATGTTGTCATGGTGACGGAAAAAGACGAATTCATATATCACGAGATGATAACTCACGTCCCAATGGCGGCTGCGCCAGAGGCAAAACATGTGCTTGTAGTCGGCGGAGGCGACGGCGGGACTGTGAGGGAGCTGACAAGGTATCCATCAATAGAGAAAATCGATATGGTAGATATTGACAGGCGGGTGGTCGAAGTATGTAAAGAGTACCTGCCGTTTACATCGTGCAAATTGGACTCACCGAGAGTGAGCCTTTATTTTGAGGACGGAATAAATTTTGTCGCCGGTAAAGAAAACATGTATGATCTTATTATCGTTGACTCTACAGACCCAATAAGCGTTGGGGAAGGGCTATTCACCAGCGGGTTCTATAAAAGTTGCCATAAAGCTCTTAAGGAGAATGGAGTTCTTGTGAATCAGCATGAAAGCCCATATTATGAGATAACATCCAATGCTATGAAACGCGCACACCAAAGAATAAAGGAACATTTCCATATTGGAAACTGCAGTGTTTATCAAGCTTTTATTCCAACGTACCAGTCCGGTCACTGGCTTTTTGGTTTCGCGGATAAAACGGGCGAAATTAACCCTCTAGCGTTTGACGACGTAAAATGGAACGCGCTTTTGCTTGAAACAAGATACTATAATACAGATCTGCATCGTGCGTCTTTTGTTCTTCCGAATTACGTCAAAAAGGAACTGGGATATTGATTTTTTAAGCTCTTTACCCGCTTTGAGAGTTGTGTTATGAAGGCTATGTTATGAATTCAGTCGGGGAGATGATGTTTTGTATAGAAAAATTATGTTTATTGTTGTTTTTGTTTTTTTATCAACAAGTTTGGCTGAAAGCTCGGAAAATGAGTTTGGGTTACATAAGAAAGCCTATATGAACAGCTCAAGAGACCGGCGCGTCACAAAAACTCAAAGGTTCCCAGTAATTCCGGATTTCATAAATAAAATATCGTATGACGTTAAAAAAACACGCTCGGAAATAGCTACGCTTAATCAAATTGAGACCTCATTCCAGAAATTGTCGGAAAAGCTAAGTGAACCGAAACGCGCGCTTTTAAAAGAATCTCAATCATATTGGTCGGAATACTACGAAAAGGAGACCTACGGATTAAATCCTGCAAATGGTTTTGTCACTTTAACTGTTAGCGGGAAAAAGAAGAAAATAAATGCATACCGCGAGAACATGAAAGCTATACTTGAAGGAAGAAAACTGTTTATTGAAAACCTGATAAATGATAAGTTCGATTACACTGATAGAGACGAATACGGCAAGATTTTCAAGAGAATAGACTTTTATCAGGGAAAAGTCGAGTACTTTTCCGAGGAAAGAAACAGGCCAAGAGTTGCTGCGGGGGAGGGCGCCTGGTATCTTTTTTTGGAAGCGGATTCTCTATTTATGAAGAGCTACTTTGCTGACGAACCTGAAAAATACGAAATGTATAAAATGTATGCTCTCAAAGAGCGCCTTAAAATTCTTGAGTTGCAGCTCACTGCTCTCGAAATACTCAGAATAGAAAGGGAGGAATGATAATGAAACAGCTTTTAATTTATTTGCTGTCGAAAAGATCGCCCCGACCCCGCAAGGGGTACATTTACAGAATGATTCATTGAATTTAATAACCTTTTGTTTATCTTTAATATCAAGTAATTATGAAAGAGGAGAGAGTTTAATGAGAAAAATTATTGTGTTTATGTTGACAATTTCTATACTGTTCGTTTTATACGGTATTTCTGTTGCGGGAACGCTTCTAGAACTTAGGACTCCGGCGGAATTATCAAACTGGACTGTTACGACGTCAAGTCAGGAAGTTATTGATTATTGCATCGAAGTCGCAAAGCTCAGCAGAGGGAAAGTCCGATTCGAGGTAGCCGGATACACTTCGATGGGGAAACCTATTCCAATGCTTATAATAGGAACTCCCGCTCCCAATAAGCCTTCGGAAATGGGTGACAGGTCCTCTGTTTTCATTAACTGTAACATTCATTCGGGGGAAGTAGAAGGCAAAGAATCAATGCTGATATTTGCGAGAGAAGCAGCTCTCGGGCAGCATGATGAACTCCTTAAGAGAATAGTGGTACTCATATTCCCAAATATGAATGCGGACGGCAACGACTTCCTCGGGACATGGCGCATTCGCACTCAACCTACTCCTGAATTGGTTGGGACGCGTTATACCGCGCAGGGGTATAATCTTAACCGTGACTTTTCAAAAATGGAAGGGTTTGAGACTAGGGCTCTTTACAAAGTTTTTAGAGAATGGAACCCTGTACTTTTCGTTGACGCTCATGCGACAAACGGCTCAAGGATGCGCCATGTTGTGAGCTGGTCATGGGGATATCATCCGAATACCAATGCGGAACTGCAGCATTATAATCGTACAACCTTCGAAGTAAATGCTTTCGGCCCTGATTCATATATTGGGCGCAAATATAATGGTGAAAGAACCCTTGTACCTTATGGAAACTTTACGGGAACGACAACAAAAGTCGTAAGCGATGATCAAAGCCCAACAGGCATTAGGGTAGCGTTTGACCTCGTCGACGAGTACGAGACGACGGGGAGCAGTGTAACGTGGGATACTTACGGAGACCTGCCGCGCTATACCACGAACCTTTCAGCGCTGGGGAACAGGCTTGGTTGCCTGTTAGAGTGCTATTCCTACGATGACTATGATTTTCGCGTGCAAACTCAATATGCCTCCATTTACGGAGCGATTGATGCAGTGGCAAAGGACCTTGATCACATCCTTGCACTGATAAAGAATAAGGATGACGAGGCAATTTCATGGAAGGCAAATGGGCTTCCCGATATAGATATCTCGCTTGAAAGCGCTATGGACAGGTATGCTGGTGCAGATGGCTTAAGAAGTATTGATTCCTATGTTTTCTACCCGGGGAATCCCAACGCACAGGGCAGATACTCAATGGGCACTGTGGACTTAACCCGACCGGTAACTTACAGAATGATTGAAAAGCAATTGTATGTTCCAACCCTTACGGCAAAAATGGGAGCGCTCTATATTTTCCAGTCGGGTTCTCATGAGGCTGTCAAGTTGCTTTTGAGGCACGGAATTGAGGTTATGAGGGTTACAAAGGACACAGAAGTTCCGGATCATTTTAGATTTAGAATAAGCAGCATAACGCCGAGCGCCACAATGTATGAAGGACATTGGCCGAATGGAAGGACGCAGGGATATTTCAGCTACACAGGTATTGACGGCGCTTGGGTAGCGTCAACAGCGTCCAATGCGCCGGATACTTGGAATCCACTGTCAAATAGCATTATACAGGTGGGAGATTTTGTCGTCTCGACCTCGCAGCGCAGAGGCGTGCTTGCGGCTTTGCTGCTTGAACCGCAGTGTAACGACGGGTTATTCTACTGGAACTACTTTGACGACATGATCAGGGGCGAAAGAGGGACGAATATATGCCCGATGATAAAGGTGAATAATTATAGCGCCATACCTGAGAGTAGCCTTGAAATTGTTACGACAGTGCCTTCTGAGTGGGATATTGATAAACCTGATGACATAGGGACTATCCCTGACAGCATTTTGGACAACTTGCCTTCTGGTGTGGAAGCCGGTTTTTCGTCGTCTTTCATCGAAGAAAATGACGAAGCTCAGGAAATAATGAGCGGTACCGGGGGAACAACAAAGAAAGAGAATAAATACTATTACCTTGATGACGCGCTAGCATTTGCTAAAAGCAAGCTTTCCGGGGGCAATTTTAAAAGTGCGTTATCTATGCCGATTTTCAAATTTTTCGTGTCGGCGGATGGTAATGTTGGCGTCGTTACCCTGATGGGAATTGACGGCGCCTCTTTGCTTGCTTCAATAGCCAAGAACGTTAAACTTATGGCGCTCACGAATACCGGCGGCGCTGAACTTCTTGAATTGGTCTTCGATCCGGCAGACCTTGCGGACGGCAAATTCATTATAACGACAGCGGACGGTTATATTTTACAGCCAGACGATCCTATCCCCGATTATCTGCAATTTGATATCACGGTAGCCTTAAAGGACGGCGGGAAATTTGACCTTGTGAGCGCTCCTCTTGTCGTTGGCGCCTCGCTGGTATTCATTGAAACCGGCGCTACACTTCCTCCGAAGCCTGGCACAAGCGGATGCGCGGCATTACCTCTTGTCGCGATTATATTATTGTTTGCAGTGATGCCTTTTATATTGAAAAAGTAGAAATTAGGATAACGTAAAGAATTAAGCGGGTAGGGGCGTTGCGTGCAACGCCCTTGCCATGTTCTTTGACTGCTAAATTCAGACCGTAGGCACTGTACTATGCAGCCCATTATTTCAATTTTTTCAATTACTCTCATATTTTCAAGTGCGCTTGAATATTTGTTATAAAACGAGTATAGAACCACAATAGAAAATATCAAGCAAAAGTGCGTTATTTCAATGCTTTGCAACTATTTTTAAAATTTAATTAAAGAAAAATAAAATATCCAACTACATTTTGGAGGCAATTTTAATTTTGTCTTGCTATAATAGACTATCCAAGTCAGATTTTCTGGAGGAATAGTTATGCAAAATAAAGACAAAGTAAGAGTGCGTTTCGCCCCAAGCCCGACAGGGGCTTTACATATTGGAGGAGGGCATACCGCTTTATTCAATTGGTTATTGGCCCGCAATACCGGAGGTACGTTTATCCTCCGCATAGAGGATACAGATCTTGAACGTTCGACGAAAGAATATGAACAAACGATAATGGACGGCTTGATGTGGCTCGGGCTTGACTGGGACGAAGGCCCGGACAAGGGAGGAGATCTGGGCCCTTACCGTCAATCAGAACGCCTTCCGCTATATCGTCAATATGCAGAGCAACTTGTGAATGAAGGAAAAGCTTATGTAGAGAGAGATGCATTAATATTCAAGGTTGAACACGGAATTGACTCGTCATTTGATGATGTCGTCTACGGACATATTGCATCTATGAGCGACGGTCTTCAGAAAATAGGAACTGAAGAGCTCAAGGACGTTGTGATGATAAAAGGGGACGGAATGCCTACATATAATTATGCGTGCGTAATAGACGACCATCTCATGGATATCACGCATATAATAAGAGGAGAGGACCATATATCCAATACGCCAAAACAAGTGCTCATATATAAAGCGCTTGGATGGACGCCTCCGAAATTTGCCCACTTGCCTATGATTCTTGGAAAGGATAAGAAGAAACTTTCAAAAAGACATGGAGCAACAAGTATTTATGATTATAGAGACATGGGTTACATGCCGGAATCGGTATTCAATTTTCTTGCGTTATTGGGTTGGTCTCCTGGGGGAGACAAGGAAATATTTACGAGGGAGGAAGCTGTCCCGCTTTTCAGCCTTGAGCGCGTAATCCGAAAACCCGCCGTGTTTGATTTTGATAAACTTAATCATATAAATCAAGCTCACATTAAACAAGTGTCTCCGATGGAACGCCTTGCCATGGTGAAGCCTTTCTGGATAGAGATGGGACTGCCGGTTCAGGTTCATTCGGAAGAATACTTAGCTGACGCCTTAACATTGATGAGCGGGCGCGGTCAAACAGCTAAGGGGATGGCAGGGTACTCGGACTACTTTGTGAGCTTTGAACCTGTAAAAACACGTTACAACGCGCATGATTTAACGGAAGAACAAATTACTACCCTGCGCGCTTATTTTAATGAGCTTCTGTCTGCTCCTGAATGGAGTCATGAAACGCTGGAAGAAATAACAAGAATTTGGGCGGAGCGCAATAATGTAAAAGTAAAAGAATGCGCCATGCCCTTGAGGCTCGCCCTAACGGGCATGAACGTCAGCCCGGGAATTTTCGAAGTTGCCGCCCTGTTTGGCAGAGAGGAAATGAAAAAGCGGCTGGAATACTATAAATTCGTATAATTCTATATTAATGCAATATGATATATTTACCTATAGTTTAGGTAAAAGAAAGAAATGCATTGCGATGAAACACTTTAGACTTTAGGGACATTTAGGGACAAGAGAATTAACTCAGGATATTTTTCCAATTACTGCTATAAATTATTTGAATCTGTTTGAGTGTAATGAAATTATTCATTTTTTCGAATATAATAGTACTTAAAAGGGAGTAGCAGTTTGAATTTCAAATGTTTATTCGTCAGCACATTAGGACAATTCCAGATCGGTTAAACAGTCGCTAAATTGCGATTTGCGAGACTTTTGTTTGCTTCGTTAATGTTATATTAGCAAACAAAAGTCTTTTTTGTTAATATTCCATATATGCAGAAAAATGGAGGATGAAAATGGCGGTATTATTTCAAGGATTAGTAAATCTTACATGGCAATCGTTCGTTATGTTCGGGATAGGCGGTGTTCTTATTTACCTTGCGATAAAGAAAGACTATGAGCCTATGCTGTTATTGCCAATAGGGTTTGGCGCCATACTTGTAAACCTTCCAACTGCGGTTGTGTGGGAATATGAAGGAGCAGCGGGCGTATTACAGGTACTCTATAATATGGGTATTGAAACTGAAGTGTTCCCCGTGCTTATTTTCATAGCGGTGGGCGCGATGATTGATTTCACTCCGTTATTGAATGACCCTAAAATGCTATTTCTTGGAGCGGCAGCGCAGTTTGGCATATTTGCCACTGTTACGGTTGTTATTTTAATTGGCAACGCTTTTCCCTCGCTGGGAATTGACTTAAAGAGCGCGGCTGCAATTGGTATTATCGGCGCGGCGGACGGGCCTACTTCAATATTTGTAGCTGCGAAATTTGCACCGCAGTTCTTAGCTCCTATCTCGGTGGCGGCGTATTCATATATGGCTCTTGTCCCTATAATCCAGCCGCCTGTAATCAAACTACTGACGACGAAAAAAGAACGCATGATACGTATGGATTATACAGAGAAAAGAATCTCGAAAACAGCGCTTATTATATTTCCAATAATGGTGACAGTTATTTCGGGCATCCTCGCTCCCATATGCGCTCCATTGGTTGGACTGCTCATGTTCGGTAATCTTATAAGGGAGTGCGGCGTGTTGGAGAGACTGTCAAATTCAGCACAGAATGAACTCGCCAACCTCGTGACCTTATTGCTTGGAATAACGATTGGGTCAACGATGCACTATGAGAAATTCCTTCAGCCGGTTACCTTGCTTATTCTTGTTCTTGGCTTCGTCGCTTTTGTGTTTGATACAGCAGGCGGGGTGCTATTTGTTAAATTTATAAACATATTCAGCATAAACAAAATTAACCCAATGGTTGGGGCGGCGGGTATTTCTGCATTCCCGATGTCGGCGCGAATAGTGCAAAAGCTTGGAGCGGACGAAGATCCGCAAAACTATTTGCTTATGCCCGCAGTTTCCGCAAACGTCGCAGGTCAAGTTGCTTCCGCAATAGCAGGCGGCATGGTGCTTGCTGTAGTGCCGTGGCTGTTGAATTAAGAAGGGAGAACGTATAATGTTATTTCTTTCTCTGCAATTAATGATGTATGGGCTTAGCGGTGTCTTCATTGCTCTTACAATCCTATATATAGCTGTAAAAACAATGGTTAAGGTATTTCCGAGCGACGCGGAAAAAGAAAAATGAACTTTGCTGAACTCTCTCTTCTCGCCATAGGGCTTTCAATGGATGCTTTTGCCGTGGCGATCTGCGCAGGGCTGAGCATGACCGTTTTCTCAGTGAAAGAATCATTGACAATCGGGTTATATTTCGGAATCTTCCAAGCTGTCATGCCGCTTATCGGATATATGTCCGCAACATTGTTTGCAGACAGGATTATCTCATATGGACATTGGATTGCTTTCATACTTCTCAGCGCTCTAGGCGGCAGGATGATCTTTGCCAGCTCAAGAAAAGAAAGACGTTCCGAAAGGAAATGTCCTTCCGGTAAACGTAATGACAGGGCTTGTCCGGACGGAGTAAAGCTAGAAATAAAGGAAACCACGCTAAAGCCCGTAAAAATGCTGCCGCTAGCCGTTGCTACAAGCATTGACGCGCTCGCTGTGGGCGTGTCATTCGCTTTTCTTCGTGTTAATATCATCTCAGCGGCCTCCTTTATCGGCGTAACCACACTTATATTGTCAATGTTTGGCGTGAAAATTGGATATGTATTCGGCTCAAGGTATAAATCGAAAGCTGAACTTACGGGCGGTGTCATATTAATACTGATAGGCGCCAAAATTTTGCTAGAGCATTGAAATAATAGTGTGGAGTTTAAAGCCAAAGTACTTGGCCACGAACTATTTGAACAACGCGAAAAAAGAAAATACACCTGCAACTTTGCATTATTCTGCATTCAATCACCATTGTTACCATGAAATTTCAAAATTCAATTTATCGTGGTGAACCCAAGTTCATGAATATTTTTTAAACGCAACTGAGCAATCAAGTAATATGAGTACAATATAAACATGTTATATATTTATATAATATACATATTATCTGTACATTATATAAATATATAATAAAAAATATGAAATACAATGTGATTATTTAGAAATAATGCTGTAAAAAGTCTTAATGAGTAATATACTTATACATGCATGAAATTTATTGCATATATAAGGAGGTATTAAAATGACAAAGAAGGTTTTAAGTGTAGTTTTATGTTTGTTTATGGCTCTTTTTTTAATCAGCTCTTTCGGATCAGAGTCATACAGCGCGGAAGAACCGGCTATTTTGCGAAACTCAGTTATTATCTATATAACGTATGAAACGCCAAATAAGAACTTTTTGAGTGAAAATCACAAACCCATTACGGCTGAAGATATGTACGAGCTTGTGTACCTTGGTGACGGAGGGACTGCAGAGAACCCGAAATTTCCAAGCGTGCCGCATTTCTATCAGACTTCAACCAATGGTAAAGTAATGATTGTTCCCGCCAAAGATTCGCTTGGCAGGGGCCCGATAATTGAGGTGGTCGTTCCGGACGAGTGGGCTCGTTCATGGGACCTTTACACAAATAACTCGCACCCGACGAGAGGTTCGTCTGCATGGAGCAACTTTGTTAATAACGAGGTCATGCCCAGAGCGTGTCAGAATTTTAATTTCTTTGAATTTGCAAGCACTACGACCACCGCAAGCGGAAACACGTATGCGACGGTTACTGTAAACGATTTAACAGGCGCTATTGTAATAAGCGGTTATGCAACAGCGACTGACCAGGATTACGTATGGACAACTCCCAATATTCACGGAACTGTAGGAGCACCGAGTATATGGGGCAACAGCGGCGGCGCCCGCAATGCAAACATAAACTCTTATCGGATACCAGCGGGTTCAAAGAGTCTTGTGAGCCCGGATTTCAATATGGATGGACTTGGACTAAGGCTCAATTCGGCCTATGTCACGCCTTCTGCGGCTACAAGCCCTTCGGACGGGCACTATTACGGTCCGCGAGGTTTTGGAGTCTATGCTCACGAAATGGGGCACAGCGCGCTCAGCCTTTCCGATACATATGACGTCCAGGGTTATTACAGGGTACAGGACAACTATCCCGATCCAATCCCATTTCCGATGAGAGCCGCGACGGGCAACTGGTCGATAATGGCGACGGGAGGATACATTTATTATACGGATATGAACCCGACAAGTGAATTCTTTAAGAAATATTATAACCCCGCGTCCGGCGCTGAACCTTTGAACTTCAGGCCGGGATTGCTCGACGCTTATAATATGGTCAATAACGCCCGCGCGGTTCCAGTCGAACTGACCAATTCGACTGGAGACGTTCTTCCAGAATATGACGGGGTAACCGTTACGATGAAAAGGGGAGACGTTTATCGGCTCCGGACGCCGGTAACAAATCAATATTTCTACTTGCAGGTACGAATTGACAAAGATTACGATATGGCGCCTTTCCAGTGGGGAAGAAAGTATGCGCGTTATGTGGATAAGTCAATAACCGGCGGCCTTCTCATCATGAGAGTGGACACGGGATTCTCCAACGGACGCACAGCGTTAAGCCATCCGACCGTAGTTGAAGAAGCGCATGGAGGCTTGCAGGACAATAGGGTGAGAAGAATATATGACCGTTCTGGAGACGAGGACAAGTTCAATTTTGGAGACCCGGGAGATTTATTTGGAGTCAATGTGAAAGAATTTGGCCCTTACACAAGCCCGAATAACAGGTTATTTTTCTCAATTGGAGATAACGCGGCGCTAGATCCAAACAGGCAGGTAACAAACTATGGCGATGCTCCGAAATGGCATATTAAAGATATTAACTATGACCCCGCTACCGAGTCGGTATCGTTCAAAGTTACGAGCGCCGTTCCAAATGACGTCTATAAAGCAATTACATTCGCAAAAATGACTCCTGAGAGCCTTGATCCGTATCTGGACAAGTTAGGTATTAAGGGCAGCGTTGCTGTTCCGGTAGTCGATGAACTCTATAAATATGATGTGATTGCCATCGACGCTCCTCATCACGATAATGATCCAGAAGACGCGGAAAACGGAGTAATAGTCAGAGCTTCCTCCGGCAATGCGGATGCTGTGCTGCTTGGAATGAAAATTAAGGGTAGTGATAAGCATAAAATTGTGCTTTCGCTTTCATCAGGAAATGTGGACGTGGAAGAACTTGCGTCTTCTGCCGGATTAAATTTCAACCCCGCCGTAGATGGAGATTATATTACATTTAAGACGCTTTTGATTCCGGAAGCAGTTACCAATGGGGCATCCGTTGTTGAAATTGCAGGGCAGCCGGTTATAGTCATTAAGGGCGGAGAAGTAGAAGATGAAGCTTCAGCAACATTTTTTGCAGTCAAGAAAGAAGAGGAAGGTAAAAAGAAATTAAGAGAAAGAATTGAAGACATATTCGGCTGCAATGTAGCATATGGATCGTTTACGATGTTTGCAGCACTGCTTTTGCTGATTAAAAGGAAGTAATACTATATTGCAAATGGTTGTAACAAAAAAAACCGCACTCTGAGCGAGCGCGGTTTTTTGATTCATTGACCTTTTGTTACAGCCTCTTTCGATTAGTCGGTATAATAACTCAGTTAGAGAAACATACGAGAATAAATATCATCCTCATTTCTGTATGCAACAAATTCTTTTGACGCCGCTGACAAATACATTGAAACTTGGGGACGTATTGTTATCTATATTCATATGTATGGCGATTTTTTTTGCACCGTCAATAGGTTGATATGTAGGAACGATTTTACGAAGTTCCTTTTTTGCGTTTTTAATCTTGTCCGGTGCCCGGAACTTTTCTTTTGCTGCTAACTGTGCATAATCTTCTCCATATGCAAGCGAAACAGCTGTTAAATCGCCAAAATACCATGATTCAAGCTCAATGCAGACGATTCTGATTAAGTAATCATTCCTGCCTTTTTCACAAAGTAGTTTTAGAGCGGTTTTTAACTTATGACAGTCATTGCTGTCTTGATCGTGAACAATTACAAATCTATCGCTTAAGGATTGCCATCCTCGTAATTTTTTTGGCAGCGAATTTTGAAGGTCGCTTTTCCCGTTATGCGTAACTATCAACGGCTCAACATCGACTGGTAATATTCTCGGCAACAAAACCTCCAGTAACTCTTTCATGGAACGCTCCTCAACCATAAAAACAATTCTCATTGCTTGGATACCTCATCATGAAGCAATTCCTGGCTCCATAAGTGTCCAAGTAAATCACCTTCTTTGCACAGTGAAGCAATTAAGGGCGAGTCCGAAGCCCTGTGAACTTCTGTGAACCCGTCCTTTTTTACCAAACAAAACAGTTCTGAAAGTTCTACAGCGTTTAAAAAATCCGGAGAATGAGTCGATATGAAAACCTGACCGCCTTTTTCCGAATATGCCCTGAATTCTTCCGCTAAAACTGCTAATAGTTTAGGGTACAATTGGTTTTCAGGTTCTTCCACGCATAAAAGCGTGTGAGGATTTGGGTCATTAAGCATAATTAAATACGCAAACATCTTAATGGTTCCATCCGAAACAAACCTCGCGGAAAACGGATTTTTGAACTTCCCGTCGGAAAATCGAAGTATAATATATCCGTCTGAAATGCTTGCATCAACATTTGATACTCCAGGAACACGTTCCTTCATTTTCTGTAATATATTGTCGAATATTTCTTTGTGGTTATCATAGATATACTTTGCGACATTCGCAAGATTGTCACCTTTTTTTGATAAGTTTTCGCTGTAACTGGCTTCGTTTCTCTGCCGCGCATCATCAATGTGGAAATCCGATACATACCAGTCTTCAATAAGTTTTCTCAGAGCGGCGATGACGTCAAATTCCTTAAACTGTCCTAAACCCTTTATAGCCAAAATATCAGGGGACTCAAGTTTTTGTTTTCTTCGCTCTGCATTTTTCATATCGTCCCGTGTTTTAAAATCACCAACTAACGCCATGCCTTCACCAAAAGCAAAATCTAAAATCCTATATGGCGCACCGCTTTGTCCACGTCTGAAACGCACAGTTTCCTTCACAATGACGGGTTGATTTTTGTCGTTAAGACCAATGGAAAGTTCATATGTGACGAGCGGTTCGTCTTCAGCTTGACGAAATTGAATTAAGAACTCAATATTTTCGCTTTGCTCCCTTGATAATACTTCGTAATATCCTCCGCGTGCGGCTAGTGCCGCCTTTACATTCTTTGCAAGGCAATCATTTAAAAAACCGAAAACATCAAAAAACGTGGTTTTACCAACTCCGTTCATCCCAAGAAAAACTGCCATATTTGGGATATTGGTAATTTTTACATCCTTAAATACCTTAAAGTTTTTAATTTTTAATGTTTGCACACGCATAACCCGCGCCTCCTTAGAATCAATATGTGCCTCTTATTCAATTTGAGAGTTATCGTCATACAATTCCATATTGTTATCCCGCAAATTGATATTATATCAGATGGTTATTACGTTATTAATTTGTCTAGAATACATATTTTTGTGATACGATATACAAAACAATTATTTCGGAGGTATTCTTTATTGAACAGACAAATTCTTACCGCGCCATGCGGGCTGGATTGCTTCAATTGCCAGATTTATGTTGATAACATCACAGATGAAACAAGGCAAAAAGTTTCAGAGCACTTGAATGTTTCCGCTGAAGAAGCGGCTTGTAAAGGCTGCAAACCGGAACGTGGGCGATGCAAATTTTCAGAAAACTGCGCGACTTGGGCTTGCACTCAGGATAAAGGCGTTTCATTCTGCTACGAGTGCAGTGATTTCCCATGCGGATTATTAGCGCCTTCCGCGCAGGGCGCCGCTTACCCGCATAATATGAAAGTATACAACCTTTGCAGGATGAAGCTCATTGGGGTGGACGCCTGGATTGAGGAATCTTCCACAATTCGCAAGCGTTACTATGATGGGAAACTTGTGCTGGGGAAAGGGCCTGTGCTAGAAGAGTAGCTATGAAAATATCTGTAATAGTACCGGTTTATAACGAAGAGGAGTGTCTCAATAAGCTTTTTGAAAGACTTTATCCTGTTATGGAAAATATATCGCTTCCATACGAATTGATATTTGTCAATGATGGGAGTAAGGATAATTCTTTAAATATATTATTGGATTTTCATAAGGAACATCCTGATAACGTAAGGATAGTCGATTT
>Ga0082212_10006038_pt1 | contig 16365 bp, 20 predicted proteins | sample TergutNt197P3_FD_71548 | JGI IMG/M metagenome (GOLD analysis project Ga0082212, IMG submission 71548) | Neocapritermes taracua P3 segment gut microbial communities from Petit-Saut dam, French Guiana - Nt197 P3 | ecosystem: Host-associated > Arthropoda: Insects > Digestive system > Gut ... | reverse complement strand
TGGTTACCAAGACGATAAATAGTGGTGAAAGTTTTTGAACAGGACGTACACAACGTGGCCGGCGGCGGCGGCAACTACTCCGTTTTCATGACTACTTACGGCGAACTGTACGTATTCATGTCGTATCTCGGCGAGGAATACCTCTTCGGTTTTTGGAACGTTACCGATTATATCCTTGCCAACGGGACTGCTTACGAAACGGGACAATACGATTTCATCGGCATGGAAAGCAGGGCTGAAATGTACTGCTACTATTCCTGGGACGCCCCGGACGAACCGGTATTTTCGTTGTTCGGCGCGCGAACGGACATTGGCGCGGCTGAGACATGGCTCGACAACTGGTCGCAGAGTATCGACGTTGTGCTTATGGACACTTCGGCAAACGACGTTGAAGGCGTCGCGTCGCTCTATAACGAGCAACTGAGTCCGTGGCGGGAATACTTAACTATGAGGACCCATAGCGCAGATCGCTATCACGAAACATATATGACATGGGCGGCCGCGCAGGAGACGCTGCGGGTATTATCACGCTCGTAATCGGAAGTATTACGTAACCGCTCAACACGGAGAACATGCGGGAAATATCCGGAGGAGACCGACTCCCCTCTCGCTGTGTACTTCGGACCGCAGAACTAGGGAATCGCTGATCACCCCGGGTAATCGCTGATCATCAGGAAATAAGTTCCACGAATACATATAGGAGGCGTTCATCATGAAAAAAACCATGGCGATTCTACTGACGGTCATCATTTTCGCTGCGCTGTCCGCCCCGTCCCTCGCTTCCTCGCCGCCGCCGGCGCCGACGATCGCAAGAGTAAACTACGGCCCTCTGGGACTCGACACACGCTTTGCGGTGTACGCGATCATACCGCAGTCCTTTGACGCTTATATAGCCTCCGGCGGACTCGAATCTATCGAGCTTGAAGTCATGTACAACGAGGGCGACGGGGAGTGGCGCCCGGCATATTCAGTGGTCATTTTGGGAAGCACCCCGCCGGGTACGATGCCATTCAATCTATTCCATTCTATCAACGCAGCCCCCTGGTCGGAGTTCCGGGCGCGCCTGGTCTATAATTACGGTACCGCTTCGGGCGGCTCGTCGCCGGTGTACTCCGCCTGGTCGGCGCCGAAACGCGCTGTCGACGCGCCGGTCGTGACTTCGCAGGGTATCGTATTCTACGACTACACATACGGGTACACCGTCACTCTGCCGCTCAGTTGGACGGGCCTGTTCCTGATAAACTCAGGATCCGGGGACCGGACTGTTTTCATGAATAAGCGAAACCAGGCTGAAGTATATCTTGGGCAATTGTTTTCCATTGCCGTGACCGACGGGGAGCGCCCTGACATGCCTGATCCGGTCCGGATCGCTTCCGCCAACGGAAAGACAGCCTGGTATTCGATTCCCGGAGGCGTGAATTATGACGCGGGCAACGCTTCGCTGCGCAGCGAGTATCTTGCGATGGCCAACGACGTCCAGGCAATAATAAGGTCGTTCCGGTTCGGTACCGCGCGGCCGACAGTCGCCGCCAGCCCGTCGAGTTCGTCAGTCGTCGTAAACGGGACGCCGGTCGTAATCGGCGCATATACCATCAATAACAGTAACTATTTCAAGCTCCGTGATCTGGCGTATATCCTGAGCGGGACTGAAGCGCAGTTCGATGTCGGGTTCAACATCGATTTCAACGCGATATCTCTCACAAGCGGGGTTCCTTACTCCACGCAGGGCGCCCCGCCGACCGGCGTAGGGCCGGGAATCAAGCAGGCGGCGCCAAACGCCTCGGTCATCTTCATAGACGGTATTGTTACCGACTTAACGGCGTACACGATCGACTCCCTCAACTACTTCATGCTCCGCGACATCGCGCGGGCGTTCGACTTCTTCGTGACGTGGGATAATGTAACGGACACGCTCGTCATCGACACGACCAGGGGCTACAATGGCTGAATAGCGTCTGACCGCGAAAGTTCAGTAAAAAACCCGCAACATTCAGCGTTGCGGGTTTTTTGACGGTATTATTGGAGCGGGAAACTATTCTAAATGCGAACACCGAATGGAGTTTACTACATTATCTACGCATCTGTCAATGTCCGCGAGCTGTTAACTATTTACCTTGCTGCGCTGACAGGGTTTGCACGATACAGGCGAGGGAAATCCGCATATGCACATCATGCTCACCATGCGACCGCTCAATGAAAACGGCACATGGGGCGGCAAGCAAAAAAAGGAGTACATTCTTGACCGTGACGGCAATAAGCAATACGACCCCGCCAAACGCCAATATAAATGCCGCTCCGTTCCGTCTACCGACTGGAACAATCGTGAAAACGCCGATATATGGAGGGAAGCGTGGGCGGACACGGCTAACGCCGAATTGGAACGGCTCGGCTTCGATACCCGCATCAGCCATTTGTCCTATGCGGAACAAGGGATTGAGCAAATCCCGACCGTCCACATGGGCGCGGCAGCTTCTCAAATGGAAAAGCGCGGCATCCGCACCGAGCGCGGCGACATAAACCGCGAAATCGAAATCACCAACAAGAAAATCCGTCAGCTCCGCTCCCGTATCAACCATTTGCAAACATGGATTGCGGAGGAAGAAACAAACGTCAAGCCACCGACCCTTGCCGATGTACTTGACGAAGTAATGTCGCGGCAAGGTCAGTCTGCGATGACCCGGCTGAAGAACGGAGCGGAAATATTTAACTTCCTCATCAGCAATGAGATTTACGACTTAGAGGATTTAGATAAAAAAGTCAACACCATGCACGGCAAAGTCAATCGGATTCTTGAAGATATGAAACCTGTAAACCGCCGGATTGATACGTTGAAAGAGCATATTTATCAAAGCGGACATTACAAGGAACACCGAGCGCTCAAGCGGCAGTATGATGGGCTGTATTCCAAGTACACCGCCGCAAAAAAAGAGACGGGATTATTCGCGGAGCGCAACGCGAAAAAGGCTCTCGAAGCCGCTAGCGATTTTTACGAAGCGAACCGCACCGGGCTGACTTTATACGATGCCGCAGAGAAATATTTACGCGGCGCATTGCAAAAACGGTACGACTCTAAGAAGCTTCCGCCGATTACCATGTGGCAGAACGAACTCGCCGCCAAAACCGCCGATAAGAACGCGCTGTATCAGGAATACACCTTACTCAAAGAAGAAACCTACAAGGTCGAAAAAATCCGTGCGAGCGTTAAAGCAATCCTTCACAGCGACGAACCGATGCCGGAACGGACGACGAAAAAATTTCGGGGTGTTGAGTTGTAAAATGAGCGTAGCGGATAAGTTGTTTACAGTTATCTGCTACGCTTACTCACCCATCGAGATTTTCTTGTTGCATCCTAAAGATAAGAGGATATAATTTCATATAAACGCAACATTCTTGGGCTGTCATCACAAAAAAATTGCAAACCACGAAACTCACAGACATCGCGCCTTTCATCCACTTCAAACAGCTTATAAAAATCATTTGCTTGTTCAACAAATACAGGGCGGTCGTTTTTAAGCGAAGAATCATACTTAAACTGGTCGCCTGTTATGTCAATAATAATCGCATCATCAGTTATCAGCCATGCGTGTGAGGTTTTGGTTTCGGGATATTCGCCATAATAAGTGCCACACACATAGCGTGTCGGGATGCCGTTATCCAATAGAAACTGAGCTAACAATTCGTTTGCAACATCACAACAACCAACAGGAAAGTTCTTTAATTTTATTTCATATAAAAATTCTCTTTCCCTCTTTGCCGCTTCAATTGCATTTCGAAAATGGGTGGCTAAATGATGAATGTCGTGCATTGTTCCCTCCATGCGATTCATAAATCAAGATAATCGCAAAGCGAATTACATAATTTCATGGTTTGCATATTCGGAGCTGTTTGAAATACTTCTCCAGTGTTTGACTGCCAAACGACTATACCATCTATATTTGCCTGCTCTACAACATAAAAACCGAGAGAAACATTTGGGATTCTTTTCCTTTCATAAATGGTGACATCAATAACATTCAAACGCGGATACGGGCATATACCAGTGAGTTCATGACCGTGAGCAGATGCAATTCCGAACGCAAATAAATATTCGCGATATTCATCAGCAAATTTAAGTTCCAATATTTTTTCTGCTTGTTCAACTAATTCAATAGGCGCACCTGTTTGTCCACGAAAATTAGGCTTTGATTGCAATTTATTTATTATATCAAACATAACTAAAACCCTCCAAGCGAATGAAAATACTTATTAAACGCTTCATTTAATGCTTGTCTTTCTGCGTTAAAGGCATTTCGATTAATCTCAGAATTTTTGATAAATCCGTGTATGAATGGGTTGTCGTGTTGTTCTCGTGTCAACAAAGCAAGAGTACCGTCTGCTTTTTGACCAATATGATGCCATTCGTATGCAAATCCTGTCTTTGGGTCAATTGCATTCAATCCTCCCTCCAGTCTTTGCAAGTTCGTCATCTTAGATGCTTCATCAAAATAATTTAAGTCAAGCGTTTTAGGTATCAGTACCGATTTTCCATTCAACATAATGGTCTGTAGTTCAGCAAAGGCTTTGGCTTCTTCTACAGAGTGAAATTGCCTAATGACATCTAACGGAAGTTTTGTTTCATGTTGAATTGCCGCTGCTTGATTCATCGTAAGTCCGTTTAATGTCGCCCCTCTTAATGCGTGTGCTGCGCTTGCTCCGCCAAAAACTGTTCCAACTACTGCACCCCACATAAACCCTTCACTTGCAGCAAGTGTGGCGGCTTTCAATGTTGCATCAACGTCATTAGTTTCGACACCTGTAACAACAGCCGAGATGGCTCCGCTGAATACAGCCCCGGAAACAGCAAAGCCAGCCGCCGTTTTTGCTGATGCAGCGAAAATGAAACTAACGGCAGGAGCCACCCCTCCAGTAGCAATTGAGACAGTTACGCACACTAAAATTACACCTGAGCCAATAGCAACATTTCTGACCACTTTATCAAAGGTATCATCATATTTTTCAAATCTTTGTACAATCGTTTGCTCATTATCGCCGAGCGTAAAAATGTATCTTGTACCTTGAAACTGTGCATCAAGTTCTGAAAGGGTAAATCCAAAATAAATGTTTTCTTGTGAATTGAAGGCCAATGTATCCAAATACTCTTGTGATGCGTGTATTGCACTTATATTCTCGACAAAAAATGAGTCGCTGTCGAGTTCGGTGATAATGCTCGCATAAACACTATCTTCTATATATCGTAAAAAAGCCTGGTCATCGAGTCCGGCAAAGTCAGGCATTTCATCAGATTCATTGAGTAATTGGTTGTTAGGAATTACTATTGGGGGGATTTCAGGTTCAACAATCACTGTATCATCAGACGTGCTTGCGTCATCACGCTTGGTCGGCGATGTACAAGATGTTAATAACAATATAAATACTAACAATAGCGCAATGGTTTTTTTCATTCAGGTTTATCCTCCACGTTGGTATCTATGCTATCTGTATTATTGGAATTGCTGACTTTCAAAGTGCTTCGTCTACGATGTAATAGTATTGAAGCCATTACGATAAAAAGTAAAACCGCAAACCCACTGAGCATTGGAACAGCGAAGCCTTTATTCCATTTGCTAAACAAAGCATCTTCATTAGAGTCAGTAGTTGAATTAATGCTTGAAGTTTCATTGATTTGCGAAACGGATTCTGTTGGTTTAGGAGTTGGTTGCGATGTCGGTTCTGGCACTGGCGGAACAATGTCACCATCGTTTGTAATTTGTGCGCCAAGTGCCAATTGGTCGTTGATTTCCGTAATGGAATACCCTGTTATCATATACGCTTTAAGTACGGCGTTTGTTCCAACACAGATTTTCAACGACGTAAGCTGTTCCGAAGAACGATTCATAGAAATAATCGTATAAATGCCTTCTGTTGTGTATGTATCGCCTTCTTTTGCAAAGCTATTAAACTGCGTATCTTCTACCAATCCATCAGCCGCGTTTGTCAAAACTTCTTTAATAATAATTATGTCAAGATGTTGAGATTCTTCAAATTCAAGGTAGAATCCGTTTTCTGTAAACGATTTATCAGATAAAAGAGTCTTTGTGCCTAAGTCAAACGGATATATTGCGCTATCTGATGGCGGTGGAATAATAGTGCCATCACTCGTGATTTGATAACCAAGTTCTTGCTGCGCTAATATTTCACTAATTGAATAGCCTGTTTTCATGTACGCCATCAGAACACTGTTTGTGCCAACATAAATTTTCTTTTCGGCAGTGTCACCTGTATATCGGTTTTTTACAGTTATTGTATAGACTCCCTCATCGGTAAATCGGTCACCACTCTTTGCAATCTGATTAAAACGTATATCTGAGGTTAAATTGTCGCTTCCGTCTAAAAGCACTTCTTTCTTCACATCAATATCAAGATACCGCGACCTCGCTAAGTCAAGGTAAAATCCGTTTTCCGTAACGGAACTGTTTGCCAATTCTGACATTGTAAGCACATCAAATGGGAAAACCATACAGTTACCATTACGGACAGAGAACTTAAAGAATATACGATAATTCTCATAAGAATTAAAGAATAGAATCCCATCATTCTTTACTTCGTAATTTAATGCAATTTCATAATCGCCTTCTTCGAATAAATCAATTATTGTATTTGCGTTGGTAGTTAAGGCCGGAAGATAATTAAAATAAGTGGCGTCACTATGAACATTTTGATAATTGGTATGTCTTGTAATTAAAGCCCCGCGTCCAAAATTTGTCCTGTCAACTTCAAAAAATTTATCGTATCCACTTTTATTTTCATTTATTAAAAGCTTCTTGTTTCCGTCTAATTCATCTATGTCTTGTTCAAGGCGAAAAGACAAAGTGATTTTATCGCCAAGATTTTTTAGGAACACAGGATTGCCTTGTTCATCTTGGACAACACGGGTATATCCGCTCACAACAAAACGGCCAAGTTCCCATCCATAATGAAGGTCTTTCAAATCAAGAGGATTTTCTCCAGAATACCCGTTATTTCTTCCGGTATTAAAAGTTGTACTGAAATAATACGTCTGTTCTTCTGCATAAACCGTGGGCAATACAGAGTTCATGATTATAACTACAACCAATAAAGCAATAGCGAACTTTAGCTGACTATGGTTGATAACCTTGGCTTTACCGAGCCATTTCAAAATAGGCATGAGCCGTTTTCCTCCCTTTGGTTGCAGTTGATTTTGATTTGGTTTTGGTTGTTATTTAGTCCTCGTCTTTCGGATCATAGAAATAGTCAATCTCGCGTTGAACATCACCGCTTGGCAACGATTTACGGCGTTCTAATCTTTCTTGTGCTTCTTCGTAAATTTCGCTTATCTTTCGCCCAAATTCGGTTTTGGGCGGTAACTGTGTCCAGTATTCAGCAACAGCGATACCTTCTTTATCAAGCTCCATCAGTTCAATCTGACCTCGGCTTGCTTCTGTGCATAGAATCAGTCCGATTGGAGGGTTTTCGCCTTCTTGTCGCTCGTAACGATTAAGCCATTTCAAGTAAAAGCGCATCTGCCCCATATAGGACGGCTTGAATTTCCCTAATTTCAAATCAATCGCAACAAGTCGTTTTAGTACGCGGTGATAAAAAAGCAAATCAAGCGTAAAGTCATCACCATCCATTATCATTCGTTTTTGACGGTCGGCAAAAGTGAAACCGTGTCCGAATTCTAATATGAAGGCTTCAATATCGGCAAGGACAGCTTTTTCCAAATCGGCTTCAAGATAGTTTTCTTTCAATCCGAAAACATCAAGCAGATATGGGTCTTTGAACATATTAAATGGAACAGCAGACACTTCAGTAAGCTGTGTGTTTGCAATCTCTCTCCGCTCGTATGCTTTGCGAGAAATTTGTCTGCGAAGCTCGCGTTTTCCTAAACATCTTGTGGCGGCATCTTGTGCGTAAAACATAAACGCATCATCGGATTTCAAAGGCAAAAGCGCGATAAAATGCGACCAACTTAATTGTTGTGCCAGTGGAACAACAATTTGAAAATCGGAAAACCGAGCCGCAAATTTAATCATACGCGTGACATTTGAATATTCAAAGCTGCTTCCATATTTTTCTTGTAATTGTTGTGCCAGCGTCACAACAATTTGCTTGCCATATCCGGCGCGTTCGCCGCCGAGCAATACAGAGCCAATGTGTTTCCCGATTTCCCAAAACATCAAAACGCTTTCTTGATTCGCCTGTGCTTGGGCGCGGAATTTTCGGTTTTCTATGATTATCGAAACATGCTTGAACAACGCTGTTTCATCAATCTGGTTTTTATTCTGCACAGCGAGTTCTTGCTTTTTTTTAGCCATATTGTCGCTCCTGATTATTTTTTTTGGACTTGCGCCCATTTCTAACTCTACCATCTGGCGGTTTCGGTGTGCCTTTTGGAATAAGCCAGCCGCCTTTCAATCTAACGACTCCCTCAACTTGTCCATTCGCACATAGCGCCTGTACACGCCTATTCGAGATACCCCATTCATCAGCGGCTTCTTGTGGAGTTATCCAATTAAAATCCATACGACGCACCTCGCTGAGTAATTGTTGCTAACACAAATTATATAACGCAATTGCGAATAATTCAAGTGAAAAATTTTTCGAATTGGACATTAACACCTTGACAACATGACTTTGAGAACTCAGACTTCATCTATATTCTTTTGTTGCGAAAGGTAAAACAGTGATTTCAGACGGCTGGAAAGAAGCCGAACGTATCTATAAGGATTCGCTGAGGACAAAGCCGGAAGCGGATGACGGCGATGAAGATGAGGCCGCCCTGCCTGGACTGTCTAAAGGCCGGACTTTTGACAGCGTGAAGGCAATCGTCAAAGAGGGCACTACCACGCCGCCGAAACGGTACACCGAGGACACTTTGCTTTCGGGCATGGAAACCGCCGGTGCTGAGGACGCGCCCGACGATGTGGAGCGTAAAGGACTTGGCACTCCCGCAACCCGCGCCGCAATCATCGAAAAGATCATTAAGGCCGGCTTTGTTGAGCGGCAGAAAAAGAACCTGATCCCAACTGATAAGGGAAGGAATCTGATCGCTGTGCTACCCGACGTTTTGATTTCGCCAAAACTGACCGCCGAATGGGAACACAAACTCAAACAGGTGGAACGCGGCGAATTGTCCGGCGAAGCCTTCATGGAGGGAATCGCGGAGTTCACAAGGACGGTCATCAAGGAAAACAACGCCCCGAAACCTGAGTTTGCAGGGCTTTTCAATGAAAACAAGCCTGTCAGCGAACCGCTCGGTGTTTGCCCCCGTTGTGGCGCTCCCGTGCGCGAAGGCGCTAAAGGTTTTTTCTGTGATTCTCGCTCCTGCGGGTTCAAGATGTGGAAAGAATCGCGGTTCTGGACGGCAAAGAAAAAGCCGCTGACGGCAGACATTGCCGCAGCCCTGCTCAAAGACGGGTACGTCGCTCTGCAAGGGTTGTACTCCGATAAAACCGGAAAACAATACGACGCCATTGTCCATCTTGACGATTCAGGCGATGGGTTCGTCAATTACAAATTGGCATTTAAGAAACGGTAAACGCGTAATTGTAATCAGTGAATAGCTGCGTCGAGGGGAATAGCCCCTCGACGCAAGTGTTTTGTAGAATGAAAATGAGTTGCTCTTATTTCTTCACTATCGGGATTTGCAACTCAGTCAGCCAGTCGTCCTCGTTTTTCTTGTTCCAAATGCCGTCGATATAGCTTTCGCGCGGATTGTCCGCAGCCGTATATCCGTTTTCCTCTATCCACTTCATGATAAAAGCGTAGGCGTTTGAAAGCGCCCCGTATGCGCCTTTGTGAAGCACCGATACGACGGTTGCCGGTTTGATTTCTTTGAAGCTGATGTCGTCAAAGTCCGGCCACGTTTTTTCGACTGCCTCGCAAAATTCAATGTTGATGTCCTTCTCCTTGTGTTCGCCGTCAAGATAAACAACGAAGCAGTATTCGGGTGTGGCGCATTTCAAGTCGGGATACTTATTTGAAATTTGCTCGCCAATAGCAGGGATTACCTCGAAGTAGGCGTCATAGCTCTGGATCGTCATCTTCTTGGAGTAAACAACACACCCCGGCAGGTCTTTTATTGTTGCTGCGTAACTCATAAAACTGTTCTCTCCTTTTAGGATAAATTCGATTCTGGAGAGCTGGCTCGTTCCCTCGGCAAGTTCGGACACGAGTTCAGCTTTGCGTTTATGCAGAATGCTCACGGCATCATGCCCTGAAAGGATCAGTTTGATTTCATCAATGGATAAACCTACTTGCCTGTACGCTTGTATGCGATGAAGTCTCACAAGCTGGTCAGTCGTGTAGAACCGATAGCTTGTGAACCTATCGGTTTCTTCGGGTTTTAACAGACCGACTTCATCGTAGTACCTAAGCGCTTTGATCGTAGTTTTAGCCATTTTTGAGAACTCGCCGATACGAAACATTTGTCACCCCTCCTTCCTCGTAAATCAATCCTACATTCTCCTGTTAGGGGAGAGTCAACAGTCTTTTTGAAAAGATTTGACGACGGGATTACATCCTCTGCATAGAAACGATCTGTATATGGCGGTGTTTCCTAATATTAGCCGCTACAAAACCAAACGGCTTGAAAGCCTTTACGATTTGTGTTGGCGAATAGAATTTGACGTCGCCATCCGGCATCAGGTGTACGAATGGGTTTACTATCACCCTTATGAAAGATGGGAGATAAACTTCGGCGATGTAAAGGCAGCCATTGGGTTTAAGTACGCGCTGAGCTTCCCTTGCAAACGCTACTAAGTCTGGGAAGTGGTGAAAGGCTGCACAGACGGTTATTACATCCATCGAAGCATCAGGGAACGGGATAGATTCGCAGCCTGCTACTTTGAACACCATATTTGGGTTGTTCGCTGCGGCGTTTTTTACCATCTGGTCTGCAATGTCTATCCCATAACCCATTATCGGTGTTTTCTTATTTAGCAGCACCAACAGAGAACCTGTACCGCAGGCAACGTCTAAAACGCTTTGGTTGCTTTGAAAAACAACATTATCGACCAGCAATCGCTGAAACTCCCGCGTGAATCTGCCTTCGCGGGAGTTTTCATAGTCGTCGGCTTTCGCGTTATAAGCCGCTCTGGATTTAGAATTGAAATCAGCCACTACATCTCACACAATTCCTTTTCTAAATAAATCGCACCCCTGTTTAATCACCGTACGCTTCATTATACCGCATCCATAGGAAAAAGGTTGAAGAAGTTGTTATTTGAGAAAAACAAACAAGCCATGCCGTTGTCTTGTTTATGTGGTAGAATGGATATGAGAGAATCTCAAAGCCGGAGGAAACCCCATGAAACTCGACCGCCTGATTGGAATACTTACCATCCTGCTGCAAAATGATCGCGTGACCGCGCCGGAATTGGCTGAAAAATTCGAGGTCAGCCGCCGTACCATCGGGCGCGACATCGACGCGCTGTGTATGGCCGGAATCCCAATAATGACCCATCAAGGCATCGGCGGCGGCATCTCCATTGCCGAGGGCTTCAAGCTGGACAAGAGTGTGCTGACCACCGATGAATTGTCAGGCATGGTTGCCGCCCTAAAGGGCATCGGCAGCGTGTCGCCGCAATCGAACATTGAGCGCACCCTCGATAAACTCCACGCCAACTCCGGCTCAGTCGTTTCCTTGTGCGAGCCGATCATCATTGACCTTTCATCGCATTATAAAGGGCAGTTGACGGAGAAAATCGAGCTTATAAAACGCGCCGTACTCGAATCGCGGATCATAGAGTTTGACTATTACTACGATAAGGGTGATGTGCGCCGCCGGATCGAGCCATACTTTGTCATTTTCCAATGGACGGCATGGTATGTTTTTGGCTTTTGTCTGGAACGTCAGGACTGGCGGCTGTTTAAGCTCCTGCGTTTATGGAACTTGAGGCCATGTGAAGAAAGATATGCGATAAGGGAGATACCGCCGGAAAAACGGGACTTCGGCATACGCTACGCAAGCGACTTGAAACTTGCCGCGCTGTTTGATAAGTCTGTCAAGTACCAGCTCATCGAAACTTATGGTTTGGACTGCTTCACGGAAACCGATGAAGGCTTGCTCTTTGAGCTTAATTTTACAAACCGGGAGTTTTTGATCGGCTGGCTGCTCGGCTTCGGCGATAAAGTCAAGGTATTGGAGCCGGACGATGTTGCGGAGGAAATTAAAAACATCGCGGAAAATATTTCGTCAATGTACAAATAAACACGACATACTGTTGGCGTGTTTGGCATGATATGATGATGGAAAAACGGGAGGTCAATACCAAATGATTGAATCAAGATGCGGCATTGTATGCGGCGAGTGCGAGTACCGCGAGAAAATGAGTTGCGCTGGGTGCGTACATATTCATAAGCCGTTTTGGGGTGATGCTTGCCCTGTCAAGGATTGCTGTGAGGGTAAAGGCTTTGAACACTGCGGGTTATGCGGCGACTTCCCTTGTGATCTGCTCAATCAATTTGCCTACGACAAGGAACAGGGCGACGACGGCAAGCGCATTGAACAATGCAGAAGATGGGCGGCAAACCAAGGAGAATAGGATATGGAATATAAAAACAGGGCATACCCCAAATTCGCGGCTTGTGGCTTGAACTGCGGGCTATGCCCAAACTATCACATCCATACCAATGGACAATTCAAATGCCCAGGCTGCGGAGGGGAAGGTTTCTCTGCGCAGCATCCGGCTTGCGGTATTTTGTCGTGCTGCGAGCGCAAAGGTATCGAATTTTGCTCCGATTGCGGGAAGTTCCCCTGCGAGAAATACAACAGTTGGGGCGACTACGATTCTTTCATCACGCATAGAAATCATGTCGCGGATATGGAAAAGGCCAAGAGGATCGGCATTGACGCCTATTTTGCCGAACAAACTGAAAAAATCAGTATCTTGTCGGAACTCTTGAGTAAATACAACGATGGGCGGCGCAAGTCTTTCTTCTGTTTGGCGCTCAACCTGCTGGATTTACGGGACTTAAAAACAATGCTGACGGAGCTTGGCAATGAAATTGATTCGGATATGCCCATAAAGCAAAAAGCCGCCACCGCAGCGCGGTTACTCAATGAAATTTCCGAACAAAGAAGCATAACTCTGAAGCCTCGCAAGAAACCAAAAAAGTGACTATCGCAGACCTATTGGCGCATACCCAGGTATAGCATAAACCTATGTGAACAAAAAACCAGGAGGAAATCCCATGCAGAAAAAGGCTTTGGTCGTAATTGACATTCAAAATGACACGCCAAAAAACTACAAGGAAGTAATAGGCAATATAAACGACGCGATAGATTGGGCTGTTGAAAATGATATACATGTCGTGTACATCAGGAATGAAAACCTGTCAGACGGAGCGAAAATCTTCAAACCCAATACATATGGCTCTGAGTTGGCTTCTGATTTGAAAATTGCGTCAAACAATGTTTTTACGAAATACAAAAGCAACGCGTTGACTTGCGGGGATTTCACGGATTATATCAACAAGAATGAAATATCCGATTTCTACTTGGCAGGGGCGGACGCTACCATTTGCGTTAAGTCAACCTGTTATAATCTGTGTAAGGCAAGTTATAATGTCACCGTCTTATCCGATTGTATTTCCAGTTGGGACAAAAAGAAAATTGACGAAATGCTTCACTATTATGAGAGCAAAGGTAGTAAAGTTGTCAGCTTAAATGACTTACGAAGCTCTGTCGGTGTATCCTAAAAAAACTGGGGTGTGAAAAATGCCTATAGATTACAAGAAAACCGAAAAAGACCTGTACCAGCCTAAAACTACCCCGTCCATCATCGACGTACCGGAGATGGTATTCATCGCCGTTGACGGCATGGGAGACCCGAACACATCCGAAGCATATAAAACAGCGGTGGAAGTGCTATATGGGCTTTCCTATTCAATCAAGATGAGCAAAATGGGCGGTATAGCGCCAATCGGATATTTTGAGTGTGTTGTTCCTCCCCTTGAAGGGCTTTGGTATGTAGACAACGGCTTTTTCAGGGACGGCGGGGCTGCTATTGCTGACAAGGAAAAGTTTATCTGGACTTCTATGATACGCCAGCCTGATTTTGTCACATCGGATGTATTTGATTATGCAAGAACTGTTTTAGTGAAAAAGAAGCCGGAGCTTGACACATCGAAAGCGCGGCTGACGAAGTTCACGGAGGGCTTATGCGTCCAAGTCATGCACCTCGGCTCGTATGATAGCGAACCCGCCACAATAGCGGCTATGGACAAGTACGCGATTGACAACGGTTATGTTATCGACATTGGCGATACCCGCCGACACCACGAAATATATCTTAACGATCCTCGAAAAACCACTCCAGAAAAACTGAAAACTGTGATTCGTCATCCGATAAGAAAAAAGAGGTAATCCTCTTAGTAGAAGATGCTAAGCAGTAAATTGAAAAAGCGCTTTATGTCGTAATGCGGCGGTTTTGGGAAACCATGACCGCCTTTTTATTTTGACTAAAACAGGAGGTTAAAGTGTTGAGTTGCCAAATATGCCCGCATATTCGTACCCCGGAGGACTTAGGCGTAGCGCATCTCGGTTCGCTGTATACGGTAATCATGACGCCTAAGCACAGAATCGACCGCGCAGACTATGGGCGCAGGCTCGCTAAAGCGGAGGGTGGCTTTTTTACGCCCATCGGCTACTGTCAGCCAGTCAATAACAGACTCAGGAGGAAAAGCCATGTCACATGAATACACGCGCCAACGGCAGGGCAGGGATTTTTCCATGCACGATACGCTGATGAGGGCGCTGGAACAAAGCCGAATAGACAACGAAAACGCCCAAAAGGGCGAAGAAGCGAGAAAAACCCTTACCGCTAAACTTGAACAGTTCAAAAAAGAAGCGGAGCGGAACGCCGTACCCATCGACGGTCACGAACCGCCTGAGAAACGGGGGATAACGAAATGAGTTACAGTGAAGATGGCTATACGGAGTTATGCAAGATAAACATAAACCAAAGCGAGATAATACTCGCCGAAAACCCGAACGCTGAGAACCGATACATGGTCGTTGAGAACAGATTCACGGATTATTACAACAAATCCTGCGACAATAACGTATTTCAAGGTCATACCAACGATTACGTTGAATCCCTTGATGTGTTTACCAAAAAAGTACAGTACAACATTGATTGCGTAAAATCGACACGGGATGTAAATCAGAGCTTATTCGGCATAGAACCAGTTGCGCTCACTTCCGCAGATTGTATTGCAGGCAGCGGCGACACTGACTATACCGGAAAGCTGATTATCGTAAAGGCAAGCGAGTTGAAGCCGGAATACCGGGCTGCCGAAAGTCAGATTGTCCTTTGTTCCCACGGAAACGGCGCGAGGCCCAACGCGATAGGCACCTCGGTTTTCGGCAATGAATTGTTTTCCGGCGATTCCGTCTGTTATGGGCGGCATCAAATAGAAGGCGTCGCGGATATTGAAAGGCTGCCGCAGTGGGCAAAGTCGATGATTAAGGACGTCCACGAAGCGGAACCGCCGCAAGCTGAACCCGGTTCACTCAACACACCGAAGAAGCTGACGCTTCAAGAGAGGCTTGAAGAAGCAAGGTGGAAGGTCAGGGAAGCCGAAAGCAACAAGAACTTCGATAACAATCCAAAAAAACGAAAGGATATGGAGGTGACATAGCAAATGGCTGACACATCACAGGTCAGGGAGATCACAGCAAAACTCGAACAGGGCGTTAAAGACCTTTTTACAAGCGACAGGTACGCCGATTATCTGAAAACCATGTCGCGTTTTCATAAATACAGCACCAGGAATACCCTGCTGATCCATATGCAGAAGCCCGACGCCACGCTCGTCGCGGGATTCCGCTCATGGCAGAACAAATTCGGGCGCAGCGTTAAAAAAGGCGAAAAATCCATTAAAATCCTCGCGCCCGTGCCATTCGTGAAGCGCGAGGAAAAAGAGAAACTCGACCCCGACACCCGGCAGCCCATCATCGGCGACGACGGACTGCCGCTGGTGGAGTATACCGAGCGCCATCTCGCACGGTTCAAGGTCACGAGCGTCTTTGACGTATCGCAGACTGCGGGGAAGCCTTTGCCGACACTGGCGCAAGACCTGGCCGGCGATGTGGAGCAGTATAAGGCGTTCATGGACGCGCTCCGCGCCGTGTCGCTCCTCCCCATCGTTTTCGAGCCGATGCCGGATGAACAGGATGGCTTGTGCCGCTTCGGTAAGGAAATCGCCATCCGCTCGGACATGAGCGAAATACAGACGGTCTGCGCGGTCATCCACGAAATGACCCACGCGAAGCTACATGACAAATCCCTCGCTGTTGACGCTGACGGCGGTGCAGCGCCCAAAGACCGGCGCACCGAGGAAGTGGAGGCGGAATCGGTA
>Ga0082212_10006037_pt1 | contig 16366 bp, 11 predicted proteins | sample TergutNt197P3_FD_71548 | JGI IMG/M metagenome (GOLD analysis project Ga0082212, IMG submission 71548) | Neocapritermes taracua P3 segment gut microbial communities from Petit-Saut dam, French Guiana - Nt197 P3 | ecosystem: Host-associated > Arthropoda: Insects > Digestive system > Gut ... | reverse complement strand
GACAACGCCAGCCTTAAATCAATGGCCACAGGCGCATAGAGTGCAATATAGTTTTCGCAGTCGCTGTCAATTTTAAGCTCAAAAGCATTGACGCGCTTCTCACGGCTTACTACTTCACGCGCCAGGTCAATGTCCTGATTAAAATAGGATTGCTTGGCTTTCTCAAGTTGGGATAAAACCAACTTCCACATCTGATTTACCTCTTCTTTGAGGGAGAGTAGTTCTTGTTCTATATGCTTCATTTTGAGTTATGAGTTATGAATTATGAGTTTGCAATAGCGTTAAAAATTATACTATGTTTAGTTTGTCCGAAGGGATACAATTGAAAATAGAGAATTTAATAGTTTTCCATTAATCCATTTCAAAGAGAGAATTACATTACAAAAATTCATTTTTAATTTTTAATTTTTAATTTTTAATTGATTATTACCCGAATCTTCCGGTAATATAATTCTGCGTTTGCTGTTTTTCGGGGTTCAGGAACATTTTCTTTGTTTCGCTGAATTCGATCAGTTCGCCCAACATAAAGAAACCGGTTTTGTCGCTGATACGTGCGGCTTGTTGCATATTATGCGTTACGATGACAATGGTATACTTTTGTTTGAGTTCAAAGATCAGTTCTTCTATTTTTGATGTGGATATGGGGTCGAGCGCCGAGGCGGGTTCGTCCATTAGCAAGACGGAAGGCGATACGGCCAATGCGCGGGCAATACACAGGCGTTGTTGCTGACCGCCGGAAAGTTCAAAGGCCGATTTTTTCAGTTTGTCCTTTACTTCATCCCACAGGGCGGCTGCTTTCAACGATTCTTCTACCCGCTGCGTAATGTATTTTTTATCGCCCATACTGTTTACACGCAGTCCGTATGCCACATTCTCAAAAACTGTTTTCGGGAAAGGATTCGGTTTCTGAAAGACCATGCCTACTTTTTTGCGCAGTTCGTCCACCTGTACGGATTTGTCATAGATATTGACGTTGTCAATCAGACATTCCCCTTCCAAACGTGTCCCGTCAAGCAATTCGTTCATGCGGTTAAAAAGACGCAGAAACGTGGATTTTCCACATCCTGACGGGCCTATAAATGCAGTTACGGCATTTGCATCTATTGTCATACTGATATTTTTCAACGCATGAAAATCATCGTAATAAAAGTTTACGTTTCGTGCTTCTATCATTTTTTATTTAAAATTTATTTTTCTTGAGATTTCTAATAAAAGCGGCAAGCATGTTCATTAACAGCACAAGCGCAATAAGTACCAACGCCGTACCGTAAGCAATGGGACGGGTGGCTTCGAGATCGGTACCGCTGGTAGCAATCACATACAGGTGATAGGGCAATGCCATTACCTGATCAAAAATACTGTTCGGCAACTTGGGCAGGAAATAGGCGGCTACCGTAAAAAGAATAGGCGCCGTTTCGCCTGATACGCGGCCTATGGACAATATCAATCCGGTCATGATGTTGGGAAAAGCCATTGGTAAAATCACTTTCCGAACGGTTTGCAGTTTGGTTGCTCCGAGCGCACGACTGCCGTTGCGATACGAATCGGGAATGGCTTTTAAGGCTTCTTCAGTGGTACGAATCACTAACGGCAATACGAGTAATCCCAGCGTAAGCGACCCTGCCAGAATGGAATCGCCGAATTTCAGGGTATTCACAAACAGCGCCATACCAAACAAACCGAATACGATTGACGGGATACTCCCGAGATTGTTCGTCATGATACGGATAAATTTCACTACCCAACTGTTTCCGGCATATTCGTTCGTATAAATGGCCGACATAATTCCCAACGGAAAGGCAAACAACATGCTGCCGACAATCAGACAGAATGTGCCTGCAATAGCCGGAAAAATACCGCCTGCCGTCATGCCTTCGGTTGGCGCTGTGGTCAGAAATTCCCAACTGATGACCCCAATCCCATTGTACAGGATAAATCCAAGTATCCAGCAAAGAATACCCACCACGAAGATTCCCAGTATCGTGAAAATTGAGAATGCGATTACTTGAGTTATTTTTTTATCCATATTTTACACTATATTTTTAGACGCGGCACGCCACGTCTCTACAGTCAAACCACTAACCATTATTCAAAGTCCCTTATTAGGATGTTTCTGTGAAATAACCTCCGCTGTGATACTGATTATCATTGTAATCAAAAACAGGATACAGCCCAATACAAACAAAGCTTGATAGTGCGTACTGCCAAATGATGCTTCACCCAGTTCGGCAGCGATCGTAGCCGGTATGGTTCGTATCGGCGCCAACAACGTATGGGGCATCACAGCGGCATTTCCGGTTACCATCAACACAGCCATCGTTTCGCCAATCGCACGACCTATACCCAGTACCACTGCTGCTGAAATACCCGAAGCCGAATAGGGAATGACAACGCGGTAGATTGTTTGCCAGTGGGTAGCGCCCAGCGACAGGCTGGCTTCGCGTATGGAACTTGGCGTATTACGCATGGCATCTTCGGCTACCGTAATGATAGTAGGAAGCGCCATAATCGCCAATACAAGAGCGCCTGAAAGCGCTGTTTCGCCCACCGGCAGATTCAGCGTTTTCTGAACGATAGGCACTAATACGACCAATCCAAAAAAACCATACACCACAGAAGGTATCCCTGCCAGCAACTCTATGGTTGGTTTCAGAATCTTACGCATACGCTCATCAGCCAGTTCCGAAAGGAAAATGGCTACGCCCATTCCTAAAGGAAGCGCTATCAGAATAGCAAAAATACTGACCCACAAAGTCCCTAAAATCAGCGGAAGTACGCCAAACAACGGAGCAGGTGTTGCCGTCGGCATCCACTCCTTACCGCCAAAGAAATCCGAAAGCTGAATCGATTCATTGGGCAGGACTTTGACTTCGGGCATATTATCCGGAAGATACATTTGCGGAAGATAGGCAATGATAGCAGGGTTGTCGCGAATGACCTCGCCAAGCCGTTGCGGAAGCAACTTATAATCCTCGCCTAATTCTTCTTCGGAATAACGCCGGAATATCTGATTGAACCTGAAAATCATTATTTCCTCATCCCTGCCTCCGACTTCTGCCCAGTTTTCAATATCGGAATCAAATATTCCTTTAATCTGCATAACAGACAGTTTATCAACCGTATTGTCGGAATGAACACAGAGTGAATACCCCTTTTCTACCGAAGGCGAATTAAACAATCCAAAACCTTCTTTGAATAGAAATACAACAATAAGTAAGATAGTGACGCTCGAAATAGCGCCGCTCACTGTAAAGATACTTTCAACGATACGTTCAATAATACGCCTGAAATTCCTCATGCCTGCCTTGTTCTTTCGGATTTGGCTTGTTGCCTTCCCTCGTTCTTTCGTACCTCGTTCTTCTCGTTCTTTCGGATTTGCAATCCGAAAGTATTGAGTATTAGCATTTGTAATGCAATTTCCATTATTTAACAGTTATAAATCCAATATCAGCTACTGTTTTCTGTCCTTCCGTTGAAAGTATATAGTCAATAAACGGTTTCACAAGCGCTTCAGCATTTGATGCATAATAATATAACAATGGTCGCACGATAGGATAGGTGTTGTTTTTTGCATTGGCTACAGTAGGTTCAACGTAAGTCTTTCCGCTGTCGTAAGACACATGTATCGCCTTCACGTTGGCGTTCAGGTAAGCAAACCCGACATAACCGATTGCGCCTCTCGTCTGGCTTATCGACTGTATGATTGCTCCGGTTGCCGGCATACTCATGATACCGTTCATATAGTTCTTGTCAAGCAACACATATTCTTTGATAAATTCGTAGGTACCCGACGATGTTTCGCGGGCGTAAGGAATGACGGCTAAGTCGTCGCCGCCCACTTCTTTCCAGTTTTTGATTTTACCGGTAAAAATCCCTTCTAATTGCTCGCGGGTAAGGTTGGTCACTTTGTTTTGCGGATGTACCACGATAGCAAGCGCATCGTAAGCAATGGTCACTTCTTTTGCGGTTTTGCCGCTTGCCTGCATTTTTTGTTTTTCGTCAAATTTAATGGCGCGCGACGACTGTGCAATATCTGTTGACCCTTCAATCAGTGCGGAAATTCCCACGCCGCTACCACCTCCTGTTACGGTCACGGATGCTCCCGCATTAGCTTTCATAAACAATTCGGCTTCCTTTTGCGACAATGGCAAACATGTGTCCGAGCCTTTTATTCTCTGTGCATTAGCGCCTGTCATCACTCCAAATAAGACGATTGAAATTAAAATTGCTTTTTTCATTTTTTTATTTATTCAAATTGATTTGCGCTGCAAAATTATCCATAACATATCACGAAAATGTTTCGATATTATTACAAAATTGTTAAGATTTGGGATTTTATACAGAAACTGTAATGTGAATACATTATGAAATGTCATTACCGCCCAATCGCTTTTTCATAAACAGGCATTCCGGTATGATTTACAAAAGAGAACCGCACGCTATCCGTCGAAACCGTAAACACTGAACAGCCCGGATCGGGGTTGCAAAAAATGGTTCCTTCGATGGGTTTTACCGGGCGCGACTGCGACGCTGAGGAATTAACCACGTAGTTTACTTTACTGCCGCCGGGTTTGATATGTTGAAAGTTATGGATATGACCACAGATATAAAAATCCACTCCGCGGTTTTCCAAAATTCTGCCTACACGCTCCTGCATATCAGTCCTTTCGCTTTCTTCTTTGTCGGTTTCGGCATAGACGGGATGATGTCCGATAACAAACTTCCATCGGTCGTTCGATACAACGAGCACCGAATCAAGCCAGCTGAGTTGCCGGTCCATGCTTTGTTTGCCTGCATCGGAGTAGTTGCCCATTCGGTATCTGTCTATTAAAGGAGCCGTATCGATAAAAACCAACAGCGCTTTTTGCCCGCTCTTGCCAATAGGTTGTTGTACAGTAAAATATCTTGCGGGCGCTTTCCAACGCTCGCTTACATCTGAATAATCAAGGATGGCCTGCACGCTACCGTAATATTCGTGATTGCCCGAAACAACATAAAACGGTATTTTTTGCAGCGATTCGGCGGTATATACATCCTCAAATTTAAGTTTCCACTCTTCGTCAGTAATGCTTGTTACACCATCGTCGTGGATAGGATCGCCGGCAACAGCCACGAAGTCAACACTGTTTTCTGCGGCAAAACGCCCCATGATGCCGGCAATGTTTTGCTGTTCAGACTCCCCGCGCCGCCCCATATCAGACGCCACTATAAAGGTGAAATTTTCGTTTTGACCTTTGGTCGGACTTTGCCTGCATCCTCCAACTAAAACAGAAAGCAGCAAAAAAGATAATGCAATTCGTTTCATAGTTTACCGGTACTAATTATTAAAAACCTGCTCCGTGCAAATATACGAAGCAGGTTTTATTTAGCCAAAAATAATTTGTGATTTGTAATTGATTAGTTTGTTCCTTTAGCGCCAAAGTATGCAGCCGGAGCAGGACTTTTATATTCTTTACCGCCAATCATCAGACCGTTCGTTACAAAGAAACCTGTCCATGTGCCCGAAAAATTGCTTTGTGCGCCTGTCAGTACGGGTGAGCCGGCCTGCACATGGAAATCCCACGACTCATTATATTCGTATTGGCTCAAAGGCACGCTATTGAAACCGTAGTTCACAAATTTCGGATCAAAGGCGGCGTCGCCGGCAGAGGCGCAAACAAACGCATGTTCTTCAATTATCGGAGTACCAAGGCGCCCATCAAACCAATAGTTGCTGTTTGGGGTTGTGTAACCCAGGTATGCTGTCAGATAATTGGGATTATCCTGTGCGAGGATACTCCGTTGTGAGCCTGATGCATAGAAATTATAGTCAATGATGGAAGCCTGGTCTGCGCCATTTGACGGACCGGGATTATTCCATGTCGGAGTCTGCGCCCTGAATTTACAGTTGACCATCAAATTGTTAAAAACAGATGCAAGTACGCCCTTCTCAACATAGATACTGCCGCCTTTGTCGCCGTTGCGCCTCCATCCTGCATTGACAATGGTATTGTTGTAGGTACGGGCAAGAGCCTGGGGAACTGTTTCGCTCTGTCCCGACGAAGAAAGTTTCAACCCGTTGGTGTTGGGTGCAAAAATGACGTTGAAACAAGCGTCAACTTTGGTGCCGGATTTTGGAGAAATGGCGTCGCCGCCTGCCGTATAACCGGCAGCTACAATCAGGTTGTTGGCAATAATGTAATTGCCGCCCCACAAATAGAAAGGATTATCAACGCAATACCGCAACACAGAGTTTGTTATGACATACTTGCCGTCAATTTTTCCGCCAAGAATAGTACATTGCGGGTCGCCGGCAGCGATTTTGTATCCGTATTTCAAAGACGGAGAATTGGAAGTAATCGTACTGCCCGAATATTCAATGATAGCATAATCTAATAACCCTTCGTCGCAAGTAGTACCGAAAATGATTCCACCCCAAAGTCCTTCAAAAATATTGCCGGGAATGCGCTTAGCCTGAGCAACCGTAAAAAGGACAGGGTTGGTAGCCGTACCTTTGCAATATAGATTGCCCTCTGCAAGAAATTCAATGCCGGGAGTGGCTTGTGCAAAAATAATTTCACAACCTTCCTCAATGGTCAGCGATTTGCCTTCGGGAATCGTCACATGACCGGTTATATTAACCGTTGTATTTTTCCCCCAAACACCCTCTACATTGCCCGATACTGTCAGGGTTTCCCATGCCACAGTGACGTCGCAGGTAGCCTTGAGATAGGAATTTGTAGCAGAGGTTGCAGTGATGGTTGCGAAGCCGACAGCCATAGCGGTAATTTTACCGCTGTTGTCAACCGTTGCAACTTGGGTATTGGATGACGTCCAGTTTACATTTTTGTCATCGGCATTCGTCGGAAAAAAGTTCAGCGTGAGTTCTTCATTTCCACCGGGTTTGAGCATAACGGAACTTTCGGAAATCGTTATGCCGGCAAGTTCGTTTTTGTTGTTGTCATCATTGTCTTGACAACCTGTTACCATTGCAGCTACGGCAATGAGCAATCCAAAAAATATTTTTTTCATTTGTTTTAAATAATTTTGTTTATTAAAAAATTGATTATTAATGTTTTAAAATTTATATTTTATTCCGATAGTGAAATTTTGCCAATATTGTTCTCTTCTGTCCAACACGCCTCCGCCATGCATTGCAATACTCGGATCGCGATTTTCGTTTATGACATTAAGTTTAACATACTGAATCATACGGGAATTAAACAGGTTGGAGGCTTTGCCGAAGATAACTATGCCATTACCGATCTTTTTTTCGGCAGAAGCATCCATTTGGAAATATCCCGATTGATACGTGTCGTCGTTGAAGAATTGCGATACTACCACCAATCGGTCGCCTGTATATGAAACAGACAATTGGGCGTCCCAACCGCTACGAGGCGTGTGAAACAACAGCGACAAATTGGCTACATGCGCCGCCTGTCCATACAGCGGACGGGTTTGGTTGACAATAGGTACGGTGGTGGTTCTTTCGGGATCGTCAGATTCCTGTACAAACAGTTTCTTGGCAGTGGTTATCTGCGACTGCGTAAAGGTGTAATTAACCTTTATGCCCAATTGGTTAAAGTATTTGATAAAATCAACCTCCAATCCGTAATTATGTGCTGTTCCGTTATTGACAGGCGTGTAAAAGGTGGCGCTGCCAAGTTGAACAAATCCGTATTCTATCGGGTCTGCAATGTTTTTGTAAAATACGCCAACCATGAATTGTTCCGATGAGCGGGGAAAAACTTCATACCGCATATCAACGTTTTGGGCAATGGCACGTCTTAATTCGGGGTTACCTCTTTCGGTATAATCGTCAAAAACCATTTGGTAGGGAAGTATCTCAAAAAAACTCGGACGGTTGATGGCTTTATAATATGACAGGCGCAGGTTGGCATTGGCATGAATGCCATACTTCAGATGAACGCACGGAATAAAGTCGCTGTAAATCTGACGGTTTGTCTTTGCTGCAACCGGCGACTCAAATGTCAGGTCATACCCTTGATCGGTATGTTCGTAACGCAATCCTGCAATGAGTTGCAATCTGTTTACAGTCAATTTTGAATTAAGATAACCCGCCCAAATACGCTCGGTAGAGCTGTTATTTAATGGATCGGTTGGATCTACGCCCTTAAATTCAAACTTTACCTCATCGTAGTTATTCCAATCAACACCTTTGACCAATTCCCGCGGATTGAGTTCTTTCTCAGGATCAAAAGGACGAAATGTATAAATATCAAAATAGCTTTCTCTTTTTTTATCTCTGAACATTCCTCCTCCGGAAATATCAAGTGTTGATCGTCCGATTTTTTGTGCGAAATGCACATTCATGTATGCCGCCCGGTCTTTATCGGAATTGTGTTCCCAACGGCGTGTAGCGCCCGGATCCTGCTGTATGCTTTCTACGCTCTGCACCAAAGAGGTCAATATGGTATTGTCGGGCGTTTCGTTGAACGCGCTGCCGTAATTGAGCGACCAGTCAAATTTCAACGTTTCACCCCAAAGGTTATGCAATCCTTTGAGTGTTGTATTGTATATGGACTGATGGTTATACCTTAGCCTGACAGCGTGATTTTTTGTTGAATACGCATCTCTTACCTGCATCGTGCCAAAATCCATCAAGGCATTATACCATAATAATTTATGTCCCCGACTGATGTTATAATCCAATTTGGCGTGTGTTCCCAAACGAGTTTGTCGGGTTGAAAAATACCTCATATTGATCTCCTGTGTTCCATCTTCAACGTTGATGGTTGATGAATAAATATCACTTGTCGTTCCGCGCAATGCATTGGAATAGCTTCCGGCAAGCATTACTCCGATTTTTTGTTGAAAGAACCTTTTACCCCAGGAAAATCCACCTGCCATATTTGGCAGCGCCCGTCCTGATTTGAGATGTAGATTGGCTGAGGTGAAATCGCTCATTTTTACTATGTTTTCGTACCCTATGCCATACTTTTCCAATGGCGAATTTCTGTCTATCGCCCTGTGGTTAAAACTTTGGAAATCATGATTGAAAAACAGAGAATTGTAGCCGGTCGAAAGGTTTACCGTAAACTGTGTTGAGACGGGCGCATCTTTCATTACCATATTGACGGCTCCGCCGATACCGTCGCTTTCCATATCTGCTGTCAAGGCTTTGGTCACCTCGAGCCGGTCGATCAATTCCGAAGGGAAAATATCCAGCGGCACAAAACGATTTTTGCTGTCGGGGCTTGGAATTTTTACCCCATTGACAAGCGTATAATTATATCTTTTATCCATTCCCCTGAGCAATGCGTATTGCCCTTCGCCGCTGCTGTTTCGCTCTACGGTAACGCCCGAGACCCGTGCAATAACATTGCCCACCGTCATATCGGGCGATATCTCAATCGCACGGGCGCTTACAATGTTCATTACATTCATCGATAATTTTTCTATGGCGCGGGCGCTGTTGTCCGTCCGTCCGCTGCTTTCGCCGATAACCACGATTTCGTTTAACGATATTTGGTCTTCCACGAGTTTAATTACGATAGGCGATGCGTTTTCAACCACTGTTTCCTGCGGTTTGTAACCGATATAAGTTACGGTAATCGTCGTCGGAAATGTCCCGACGTTTGAAATTGAAAATGAGCCGTCCAACCCGGTTACAGTCCCTCTTGTTTGCCAGCCCTTCAAAATGACGGTCGCGCCGATAATAGTTTCTTCCGTACCGGCGTCCCTGACAACCCCTTTTATTGTCTGGGCAAAAACGCTTTCCGAAACAACAAAAAAGAATAACAAGAGACAGATCAATCTTTTTGAATTTCTACTATAATTTACCATGGCGCAAAAATAGTTCTAGAATGTTAAGAAAAGATGACAATTATATTAATAATTTGTTAAATCAGAAAGGCATAAAAAATCCCTTATGTTTTTGTACATAAGGGATTAAAGTACGTATGAAAAAAAGTATGAGGTTAATTGATCGTTATAAATCCGATATCAGCCACAATTTTCTGCCCTTCTGCCGAAAGGATATAGTCGATAAACGGTTTTACGGCTGCTTCCGACCTTGATGCATAATAATAATACAACGGACGAACGATAGGATAGGTATTGTTTTTGGCATTGGCAACCGAAGGCTCTACGTAATTTTTCCCTTTGTCGTACGACACATGGATAGCCTTTACATTGGAGTTCAGATAGGCAAGCCCGACATAACCGATAGCGCCTCTTGTTTGGCTTACCGACTGGATAATGGCTCCCGTAGCCGGCATGCTCATGATACCGTTCATATAATTCTTGTTGAGCAACACGTACTCTTTAATAAAATCGTATGTACCCGAAGATGTTTCACGTGCATAAGGAATAATGGCTAAGTCGTCGCCGCCAACGTCTTTCCAGTTTTTGATTTTACCGGTAAAAATACCTTCTAACTGCTCGCGGGTCAGGTTAGTTACCCTGTTTTGCGGATGAACGATGATCGCAAGCGCATCAAAAGCAATGGTCACTTCCTTCGCGGTTTTGCCGCCTTCCTGCATCTTTTGTCTTTCGTCGAATTTAATAGCGCGCGACGACTGTGCGATATCTGTTGTTCCTTCTATCAGCGCTGCGATACCTACGCCGCTACCTCCGCCTGTTACGGTCACGCTTGTCCCGCTTTGGACTTTCATAAAGGATTCAGCTTCTTTTTGCGACAACGGCAAACAGGTGTCCGAACCTTTTATTCTTTGGGCAAATATTGCCGTCGTTGTAATTGCCAGCATGGCAATGGAAATAAATATTGTTCTCATATTTGTTAATGATTAATGTTTAGTGAACTCTTAATTTTTAATTTTTAATTCTTAATTGTACAAATTTTATGCATTAAAATTTGTATTGTAACCGCAAGGTAAACACATTGTCTTTACGATCTTTGTCCCAACCATTAGCAGTAATTTTGCCTTCATCATTCGTTGTAGCCGTCAACTTATCGGTCGTTTCATTCCTCACAATATCATAATAGGCAGTTAACCTGAGCGCCGGATTGATACGCCAATACATTCCCAAACCGATATTGGACATCGAAAGGTCATTTGCATTCCTGATATCATTGCCCGATATGCCTGTATTCCTGTTGTACCAATCATATTTAATAATAACTGAAACCGGAGATTGTCCCAGGTCTTGCGTCAATAACATATAACCTCCGTTGATTTTACGCATATAAACCGGCGTTGAGGGGGGCAAACCATTGAAATTAAATCCATACGCGCCACCTGCTTCACCGCCATGTTCGCCAAAGATATACTCTCCTCTCAGGTAAGTAAGCCCTGCAGCAGAAAGCGTACTGAATTGAAGATCAATGCCAAAATACTGACGTTTAGCGTATTTCCCGATATTATCCTTGGTATCGCTGTCCAAAACCCATTCTTTATCTTTAATAATGTAAGTTTGCGCATTCTGTTGCAGTGTTCCGCCCAAATAGGCTGATACTCCTCCACTAAGAAGAGAATTGTATCCGATTGGTTTATTAAAAGTCAAATGGCCGATAAAATCCATGTGATTGGTAAACATTGGTTTAATGCCATTACCTGCAAATAATCCCGCTTCTAATTTAAAAATTTTCAAAGGGGAAGACGTGGGGGGCTGCAAAGTTAGCGCAACGCCTAAATCGCGTTCATCGGGGAAAAGCGATTGAAAAATACGGGAACGTTCGGGCGATTCGCGACGCGAAGAAGAATAAGAAATCTCATGTCCAAAGGTACGGTCGAAAATACCGGCTTTCAAATTGCTTGTGCCAAACCACGGGTCTTTCACTTGCAGGTAAATATCCTTAAACATCACCACATTACGATCTGAACTGATGCCTTTCTCAGTCACGTCAATTTGAACCACGCCGGAAGCAATACCGTCTTCGTACGTTAGTTTAAAACGTCCGCGACGCAGACCGAAACGTCCAAAATCTTTCAGTTCCGCTGTTTCATACGCATTTCTCCTTTGCGTCAATTTAAAATTAGTACCGTCAGCATCTGTTTCGGCATACTGATATTGAGCCTGGATATAGCCGGAAACTTTGAACTTCTGGAGTAGCCTGACCGAATTTTCGAGCGCCGGAATTTTCGCATTGATTTCGTCCTGCTCCGATAAATCCTGCGCTTTCAACACATTGATACTCGCCATGCATACGCATGCAATTAAAAATACTTTTACTTTCATATCTATTTTATTTTAATTAGACGCTGCAAAAGTATATTCCAATTGTTACGAAATATTTACGGTTTTGTTGTAAAATTATTAAGATTTCGGAATTATGATGTTTAAGTGCACGATTGGCGCAATCCCCTCCTGATTTGCGCCCAATGCGGAGGGTGATTTTTTCGCTAATCCAATTTCAATACCGCCAGGAATGCTTTTTGGGGGACGTCGACTGTGCCGATTTGTTTCATCCGTTTTTTGCCTTCTTTCTGTTTTTCCAACAGTTTGCGTTTGCGTGATACATCGCCACCGTAACATTTGGCTGTTACGTCTTTGCGGACGGCTCTGATCGTTTCGCGGGCGATGATCTTCGAGCCTATTGCCGCCTGTATGGCTATCTCGAATTGCTGGCGGGGTATCAACTCTTTCAACTTTTCACACATCCGCCGTCCCAGCGATACGCTGTTATCCACATGGGTCAGCGTCGAAAGTGCATCGACAGGTTCACCGTTCAACAGGATATCCAATTTAATCAGCCGCGACTCACGGAAATCGTGCAGATGGTAGTCGAACGAAGCATATCCTTTCGAGATACTTTTCAGCTTATCGTAGAAGTCGATGACTATCTCGCCCAAAGGCAAGTCATAATACACCTCGACCCTGTCGCCCGATATATATTCCTGTCTCATCAAAATACCCCGTTTGCCCAGACACAAGGTCATAATCGGCCCGATATAAGCAGTGTTCGTAATGACGGAAGCACGGATATACGGCTCTTTGATATGGTCAATCAACGTAAGATCGGGCAAACCGCCCGGATTATGCACATCCAAACAGTTTCCTTTCTTATCGTATACCTTATAGGATACATTCGGGACAGTGGTAATCACATCCATGTTAAATTCGCGATCCAGCCGTTCCTGCACGATTTCCATGTGAAGCAACCCCAGAAAACCACAACGGAAACCAAACCCAAGCGCTACCGAACTTTCCGGCTGAAAGGTCAGAGAGGCGTCGTTCAACTGTAACTTTTCCAATGAAGAACGCAGGTTTTCGAAATCTTCGGGGTCGATCGGATAGACTCCAGCAAAGACCATCGGCTTTACCTCTTCAAATCCCGCAATGGCCTCCGCTGCCGGACGGGCTACGTGGGTGATCGTATCGCCTACCTTTACTTCTTTCGAGGTCTTGATTCCCGAAATAATATACCCCACGTCGCCAGCGCATATCCCGTCTTGCGGACACATGGTCAGTTTGAGTATGCCAACCTCGTCGGCGTCGTATTCCTTGCCGGTAGCGATAAATTTCACACGGTCGCCTTTACGAAGTGCGCCGTTTATTACTTTGAAATAAGCAATGATTCCACGAAACTGATTGAATACCGAGTCGAAAATCAGGCATTGCAGGGGCGCTTCAGGGTCGCCTTTCGGGGGCGGAACGGTTTCAATAATGGCGTCTAAAATCGTGTATATCCCTTCGCCCGTCTTTCCGCTGGCACGCAGAATACTGTCGCGGCTGCAACCAAGCAGTTCGACAATCTGGTCTTCTACCTCGTCGGGCTTGGCGCTCGGAAGGTCGATTTTGTTGATGACGGGGATGATTTCCAAATCATTCTCAATAGCCAGATAGAGGTTGGAAATGGTCTGCGCCTGTATTCCCTGAGCGGCGTCTACAATCAATAAAGCGCCTTCGCAGGCGGCGATCGAACGGGATACTTCATACGAGAAATCGACATGCCCGGGCGTATCGATCAAGTTCAATACATATTCCTCGCCCCTGTAATTATATTTCATCTGGATGGCATGGCTCTTGATTGTGATACCGCGCTCGCGTTCCAATTCCATGTCGTCCAGCACCTGCGCCTGCAAATCTTTGCCTTCAACTGTCTTCGTATACTCCAGCAAACGATCAGCCAGCGTACTCTTTCCGTGATCAATATGGGCAATGATACAAAAATTGCGAATATGATTCATTTGACACAAAAATTACTTTTCGGAGCGCAAAGATAAGAAATATCAAATAAATCAATCGTATTTTGGGCGGGTGTATTTCCATTTGTCGCTACAAACATTGTGTTTTCTCTGTGTAACTTTACCTTCGGAAAATAAATTTTAAAAAAAATCTATCGTCCAGCACATAAATTCAACTTTCCGGTTTTCCGGTTTTCCGGTTTCCCGGCTTCCTCAACTTCCCCGGTTTTCCCGGTTCATTAACAACCGCTCTGCCTCTTCCAACCCTTCCATTTTGCCGACGTCAACCAGTTGGAGGGCATTTTCCGTATAGAACCGAACAGGATGAAAGGGGCAAATGGACAGGTAGAAATTAATAATCGAAAATTTGCCTGTCCACTCTTCAATGTGACGAAATATTTTGGGTGAGATTATATGAACGCCACCGAAGGCATATTCCATGTATTTGGACGGGTCGAAATCCGGAAAAGAGGATTTGACTTCGCCGGTTTCCCGGTTTCGCCAGCCACATAATCGTTCTTCTTTATTAAACAACAACTGCCGTGCGCTCCTGCGGGAGCTGACTAATAAAGTGGCCAAAGCATTCGAACAGATATGTGAATGGTACATCGCCTTCAAATCCACATTGGAAAATATATCTACATTGTGGACTAAAAACGGTTCGTTTCCATCCAGGAGACGGGTTGCGTACTTGATAGCGCCTCCCGTATCCAACAGATAATCCCGTTCGTCGGAAATATCAACAGTCAGTCCGAAATTGTTTCTGGAGGCTAAAAAGTCGATGATTTGTTCGCCAAAATGGTGGATATTGACGATGATATACGTATATCCGGCCGCTTTAATTTTCAAGATGATATGTTCGAGCATCGGAATCCCTCCAACAGGCGCGAGCGCCTTGGGCATTTTGTCGGTTATTGGTTTCAGGCGCTTCCCGGCGCCTGCTGCAAGAATCATTGCTTTCATACGCTAAGTAGTTACGAATTACAAGTTACGGGAGATAATATCATGATTTTGGTTCAAAATGTTGTTCACTGTTTTGTTCCCTGTGTATCAGGCTTACTTTGACGCCAAATTTCTTATGCAAATGTTCAGCCAAATGTTGGGCGCAATAGACTGAACGGTGTTGTCCGCCGGTACAACCGAAACATACCATCAGGTTCGTAAAACCCCGATCCAAATAGCGCTTAACAGAAGCGTCAACCAGCATATACACATGATTCAGAAAAACGGCGACCTCGCTCTCTTCTTCCAAAAACCGTACAACCGGCTCATCCAATCCGGTAAATGCGTTATAGCGTTCATATTTCCCCGGATTCTTCATTGCCCGGCAATCAAACACAAACCCTCCGCCGTTGCCGCTCGAATCGTCCGGGATACCCTTTTTATAGGCAAAACTGTGAATCTCCACTTCCAGCATACGTTTGTCATGCTCTTCCGAAAACTGTTTCAATGCAGTCAGTCGGCGCAGCAAAACACACAAACAGGGATATTCGGAATATTCTTCATACAACAGTTCCCGCAAGTTATTGATGGTATATGGAACGCTTTGAATAAAATGCGGTTTCTTCTCGAAATACCCCCGAAAGCCATACGCGCCCAGCGTCTGCAAGAGGCGAAACAACACAAAATGCCGCAACTGACTGCGAAAATCGGCCTCATCCACCGGAACAAAGGTGCGTAATGCCTTGATATAACTGCATAACAGTTCCTCGCGAAGCTCTTTCGGATAGTTGGCCTTCGCCTGCCAGAGGAAAGAAGCGACGTCGTAATAGACCGGTCCCCGCTGTCCTCCCTGAAAGTCGATAAAATAAGGCTTGCCATCTTTGATCATCACATTCCTCGACTGAAAATCACGGTAGAGAAACGTTGCCGACCGATCCCGAAGCAACACCCGGCACATCTGATGAAAATCATCCTCCAGTCGGCTTTCCTGAAAATTCATGCCGACAGTTTTCAAAAAACAATATTTGAAGTAGTTTAAATCCCATAGAATCTGTCGACTGTCAAATTCGGCCTGAGGGTAGCATTTGGTAAACTCAAATCCTTCTGCGCCCATAACCTGTATGGAAGGCAACAATGAAATCGTCTGATGCAGCAACCGGCGTTCGCTCTCATCAAACATACAATTTTGGCGCCCTCTTGCTATCGCGTCGAAAAGCATGGCGTCGCCCAGGTCCTCCTGCAGATAACATAACTTGTCGTCCGAATAACAGTATACCTCAGGCACAGGAAGGCCTTTTTTATGAAAATGACCGGCCATATAGATAAATGCATTG
>Ga0082212_10006036_pt1 | contig 16367 bp, 20 predicted proteins | sample TergutNt197P3_FD_71548 | JGI IMG/M metagenome (GOLD analysis project Ga0082212, IMG submission 71548) | Neocapritermes taracua P3 segment gut microbial communities from Petit-Saut dam, French Guiana - Nt197 P3 | ecosystem: Host-associated > Arthropoda: Insects > Digestive system > Gut ... | reverse complement strand
CTCCGTGCCGTACTCCGTGCGCCTCCGTGGTATAAAACCTCCGTGGTAAATTCTTCTCTTTCCTCATCAAGGCATAAAATACACAGAGTTTAGCTGAGTCCCTCAACTCCAGTCCTCAACCCTTATATTTTTTATTTTTGAAAAGTGCTTTATATTGTGCGAAACCAGTATCGCCTCTGATGATAATGCGGCGGCGGCAATAAGCATGTCCATATCACCAAGGGGTGTGCCTGATTTTTCAAGTTCCAGTCGGATTTTCCCGTAAAATTCCGATTGGGAATCATCAAAGTCTATTATTGTAATCTTTCCCATGATGGCGTTTACTTCATTGAAGAGTTTTTCCGATCCTTTCTTTTCCAGACCAAAACGCAGTTCCGCATAGGTTATTGCACTTATGCAAATACTATCATCTTCATGTTTCACAATATTCTTTATAATGGAGGGATTTTTCTTTACTAGAAAACTCACCGTATCGGTATCGAGCATATAAATCATAAATTCACCTTGCGGGGTTTATCTTTCAAATGTTCCCTGCAGACAGAAAAGCTGGGATCGCCCGGGAAATCGCTGAATATTTCTGCCCATGTTTTTTGCGGTTTCTCCGAAAGAATAACCTTCCCTTTTTCTTTTTTGATATATACCTCGCTCCCCTTGAATCTGTATTTTTTGGGGAGTCTTACCGCCTGCGATCTTCCGCTGGTAAATATTTTAGCGATATCCGCCATATTAAGCCTCCAAAAAATGCTATATATCAAAGTATATACCATGATAAGAAAACAGTCAAGCTGTATCCGCTTTACTCCGCACGGCGGCAGACTTTTACCGCAACCACCAGCATCACCACACACCACACCGCAAGCGAAACAGGCGGAATCCAGCTTCCAGGGGCGGTAGGGCCGCCCCGTAGTCCGTTTACCGCCTGCGACAAAGGTAGAAATTCAAACACAACTCTGAGCGGGGCGGGTAATCTTGAGAGCGGGAACAGAGTCCCGCAGAGGAACGACATTGGCGTAATTATAAAGTTGCTGACCTTCGCCATATCAGCGTGGGAGCTGATCAGTAAACCTGCAATGAATCCGATGGCGGAAAAGGTGCAGCAGTTAAGTGTCATTACCAGCACAAAATACGGTGTTATACTCAGGCTGCGGTCAAACAGAAGCGATGCGGCTAAAATTAACGCCGCCCCGTACAGACCACGCAACGCACCGAAAATAATTTTGGCAACCGTGTAGGGAAGCGTGCGGACGGGGGACATCATCTCCGCTTCAAAGGTCTTGTCGTATAAACGCGCGATATTTACATTGATGGCGATCTTGCCGAAACTGATGCTCATGCCGTTCATTGCGGCAATGCCGGGGATAACAAACGCTATGTAACTTATGCCGTTAACGGTCAGCCGGTCCCCGATGCCCCAGCCGAACGCGATAAGGTACAGGAAGGGGCCGATTATCGACGAAAGAGTGTTGCTGACGATTTTGTTTCTGAACACAATCCAGTCTTTCCAAATTACAGCCGTGAATGTCATTGGTCCGCAATCCTCCTGTTCGTCAGCTTTATAAACGCGTCTTCAAGGTTGGCCTCCCGTACCTGAAACACGCCGTCAAAAGTTTCTGCGGCTTTAACGGCCTCGTCACGGTCGTTGAAAAAACGGTACTCCGTGCCGCCGCCCTGAAAGTATTCAAGCACGTATTTCCCGTAACGCCCGATAATCGAGTCAGGAGAATCGAGGCATATCAGTTTCCCCTTGTCGATCATCCCGACACGCTGACACAGGGCCTGGGCTTCTTCGAGGTAATGGGTTGTGAGAAAAATGGTTAAACCCCTTCCGTTCATGATCCGCAGTAAATCCCAGATTTTACGCCTTGCGCTTACGTCAAGCCCGACGGTCGGCTCGTCAAGGAACAACAGGTCGGGGTTATGCATCAAGGCTTTTATTATCATCAGTCTGCGGAGCATGCCCCCTGAATAGACGTTCGCCTTTTCGTCGGCACGATCCGAAAGCTCGGCGAATTCAAGCAGTTCGACAATTCGGCTTTTGCGAAGCGTGGAAGGCATGCCGTACAGCCGTCCGTGGTACTCCAGGTTTTCACGGGCGGTCAGCTCCGATTCCAGATTTGAGTATTGCGGTACGATCCCGAAGCGTTGCTTTGTTTTTGACAGATCCCGGTGAACAGGTTCGCCGTCAATTTCTATGCTGCCGGAAGTCACGGGGGTCAGTGCGGTTGTCATCCGTATGATGGTCGTTTTGCCTGCCCCGTTCGGACCGAGCAGGGCGAAGAATTCCCCTCCGGGAATTTCCAGTTCCAATGCGTCAACTGCCGTAATTTTCCCGTACCGTTTGCCGACGTTCTTATAGGTTATCACAAAGAACCTCCCCGAGACTAAGGGAGTGTATCAGTTAACACTGCTACCGTCAACTATTGATATATTTGCCTGTTGATAGAATTGCCAATCATACAATATAATGCGGAACAGAATACCAAGATGGCATTATTAAACGAACCCGATCAAATGCCGGATCCCGTTGCGGGCTACCGGCGGATGTGGAAGCGCAGCTACACGCTTATGCTTTTCTTTTCCATATTTATACTCGTTTTTTCCGTTTTTGCAATCAGCCTGGGGGCGATGAAAATCCACTGGATAGATATAGGGCGGGTACTCCTGTCGAGAATCACCGGAAACAGCGGATTTGCCGAAGGTATATCACGGGGAGCTCAGGCGATTGTCTGGGAGCTTCGGTTTCCCCGGATACTCTGCGGACTTTTAACCGGAGCGGGGCTTGCGGTGGCGGGGGTTATTTTTCAGGGTATACTGCAGAACCCCCTGGCAGATCCTTATACACTGGGGATTTCATCCGGTGCGGCTTTCGGTGCTTCCCTTGCAATACTCCTCAATATAAGTGGCGGTGTATTTATCTCCATACCGCTTTCCGCGTTGATCTTCGCCTCGCTAACCCTGGTACTGTTGGTTCTTATAGCCGGCAGAAGGGGCGGCCTTTCCGGGGTGAATCTTATTATGGCAGGTATTATCGTCAGTTCGATATTTCAGGCGGGGATCAGCTTTATGAAAGCCCTTTCCGGGGAAAACGTGGGGGCCATTGTCTTCTGGATCATGGGAAGCCTTTCGGCAAAAAGCTGGAAAGAAGCCGCCCTGCTCGCCTGGGTAATTCCGCCTGCGGCGCTTTTGGCTTTCCGTTTTGCGGGAAATTTAAATATTATCAGCCTCGGCAGCAGGGAGGCGGAAAGCCTCGGGGTTAACGTAAAGCGGACACAGTTCTTCTATCTGGCGCTGGGTGCGATGATCACCGCCGCCTGCGTTTCGGTTTGCGGTGTAATCGGCTTTGTCGGGCTTATCGTGCCACACCTGCTTCGGTACTCCGTAACCAGCGATAACCGCCTGCTGATTCCCCTCTCCGCACTCTGCGGCGGCCTCCTGCTTGCCGCTGCGGATACCTGTGTCCGGATGCTGGGAAGCGGTGAAATTCCCGTCGGCGCGTTGACCACCCTCTTGGGAGGGCCTTTCTTCATATATATATTTATTCAGAAAACAGGGGCGCGGAACGCATAACCCGGAGCGTTTGAGTGGAAAATGTAAACAACGAATCGAATTTAATAACTGTAAATAACGTTTCCTTTTCCTATCCCGGGGGCGGGAGGGACGCTGTAAACGGGGTTTCCTTTTCCGCAAAACCGGGGGAACACATAGCCCTGGTGGGTCCCAACGGCAGCGGCAAGACAACCCTGTTCCAAATCGTTAACGGGACATTCCGCCCCGCCGCAGGGGAAGTGCTGTTAGATGATAAAAATATCCGCAGTTTTCCTGTTTTGGAACGGGCCTGCCGCATCGCCTATGTTCCCCAGGGCGGGAAGATCAAATTTCCCTATACCTGTTTTGAATTGACACTGATGGGACTGCATCCCCACAAAACCCTCTCCGCCTTTCCCGGAGAGGCCGCCCTTGCACGGGCGGAGGAGATCATGCGCGAAACGGGGGCCTGGCGTTTTGCGGCAAAAAACGTTGACACACTTTCCGGCGGGGAATTACAGCTCGTCCTTCTTACCCGTGCGCTTTTGCAGATTTTTCCCAACACCCATGAAAAACGATCCGTACCCTCCCCTTTCGGAAAACACGTTCCCAAACTCCTCCTTCTGGATGAAGCTTTCAGCGAACTTGATATCGCCGCACGGATCCGCATGATGAAACTTATAAACCGGATGCAGGAAAAACGGAGTTTTACGGTAATAGGCATCCACCACGATCTCCATCTCGCCTACCGTTTTGCAAACCGGATTATCGCACTCCACCAGGGCCGCCTCGCCGGAGACGGTCCGCCGGATGAAATTTTTACACAGGAGTTCTTTTCCCGTGTTTTCGCCGTACAGGCGGAAATAATCCCCCGGAAGGGGTTTCTCTTTCACGGTGAAGCGTGAAACGACCGAATAAAAAACGCCTATCGAAACAAATTTCATAAATTTAACAAATTTAACGAATTTGACTTGACAACTTTTTTGATACCGTGTATCATCAGCCTATCTTAACTATTGGGGAAGAAGGGTGAAAATCCCTCGCAAACGTGTTACCGTTACAGCCGGGAAACCAAGGCGATCTGTTTTATCAGATAGCAGTTATAGCTCTTGCACACATCGGGAGCTATAACACGGCGCCTTCTTCCCCGGAAGGAGCAAAAGAATCATGAAAAAGCTGAAGTTGAGAATCGTGTTGGCGGTGTTGTTGCCGCTGTCCCTCCCCCTGTGTTTTCTGTTATCGTGTGCGAGTTCGCCCAAGCCCGAAGGTAAACCGGTTATCCTTGTGGTAAGTTTCGGAACAACCTACAACGACACCCGGGAGAAAACCATTGATGCAATTGAAAACGAGATTGCTGCCACGTACCCGGACTATGAAGTACGCCGGGCCTGGACGAGCCAGGTCATCATGAACCGCCTGGCCAAAAGGGACGGTACCAAAATAGACAATGTGGATGCGGCCATGAAACGCCTGGTCAAGGATAATGTTAAAGAACTGATTGTCCAGCCCACTCATCTCTTGAACGGAATTGAGTACGAAAAGATGATGGCTTTTATAAAGCCCCATGAAAAAAAATTCACCAGCATTCGTTTCGGACAACCTCTGTTGATTGCCGACAGGGATTTCGATGAGGTTGCTACGATTCTTATTGATAATACCAAACAGTACAATGCGGATGATACCGCAGTGGTGTTTATGGGACACGGTTCGGAACACGAGGCTGACGGAATATACCTCAGACTGGAAAAAGTAATTAAAGACCGGGGATTCCCCAGACACTTCATGGCAACAGTCGAAGGTAAGCTGGAATTTGAAGATGTCGTTGAAGATCTCGTAGAAGAGCTTGGCCACCTTGGAGTTAAACGCACGGTGCTGCTGCCCCTGATGATCGTAGCGGGGGATCACGCCAACAACGACATGGCCGGTGATGATGAGGATTCATGGAAATCAATTCTCGAAAAAGAAGGTTATGAAGTAACGCCTGTACTGAGGGGGCTTGGAGAATATCCTGAGATACGGCAGATATTCGTCCGCCATGTCGGTGAAGCGTCAGGGAAGTAAGGCATTTGCGAATTTCGCTGATCTTTTTACTGTTAATTCCGTTCATTACGCTTTCCTGCTTTGAAAACCAGGCGGGAAAGCGTAATTTAAAACCGGATACAACGGAAGCAGGGGCATTACAGGGGGAACTATCCGATATACCTAACTTTACAGATAATGACAATACGTTAGTTGTAATTGAAAAACCCTTCACCCGTGTCATATCCCTGTATTCAGCCCATACGGAAAACCTTTTCGCCATTGGAGCGGGTTCCGCAGTAATAGGAATACCCAGGGAAACAGATTATCCTCCCGAAGCGACAGCCCTGCAAAGGTTCGATTACAACGGCGATCCTGAATACGTCATTGCCGCAGAACCCGACCTTGTGCTGATAAGGCCCTTCGTTAGGCGTAACAGCCCAGATTATATAGCGGAAATTGAAAAGGTGGGCATTCCCGTGGTTTCCCTGTACCCGGAAAGTTTTGAGGATTTCGATACCTATATCCTCCGTCTTGGAATGCTTACGGGAAAATTAATCGAAGCACAGGAAAAGCTCGCAGCCTTTCACCGGGAACTGGCGGAAATCCACGATCGTGCGGACGGCATACAGAGCAAGAAGGTTGTTTTTTTTGAATCCACTGAAAACGAGATCCGCACCGTGGCGGAGGATTCTCTGCCGGCAAAGGCGATTGGATTCGCCGGCGGGATCAACGTTGCCCCTTCCCTTTCCCCAATCACGCCGGGAGGTTCCATAGCTCGTTTTGGCGCAGAAGCGCTGTTGGAGATCGCCGACAGGATCGACGTATACGTTGTTCAGCGGGGAGCCATGAACAGAACAGCCAATATTGAAGCCCTAAGGGCGCGCCCGGGGTTCAGTGCGGTAAAAGCCGTTCAGGAGGGGCAGGTTCTTTTTATAAACGAAAAACTTATCTCTTCCGTCACTTTCCGGTATCTTGAGGGTGTAAGGATCCTTGCGGAATTTTTGTATCCTAATTAGATGAACGGAACAACACACCGTGTTCCTGCGTAAAAACGATATACTCAACGGCAACGGCGCCTTTTGTTCTTTCCCGAAGGTGAAAACCTATGTTTCGCCCGATACTTTTCCAAACTGCATCGTTAATACCTGACTTGTCCATTACCTCAATCGCCGCTTCCACACTTACACAGTCCATGATCTGACGGATCGTTTCTGTTCCGGCACCGGCGAGGGCGCAATGGGCGGCAATAATTTCCATTCTGCAGTCGGCCACATTGGAATGGGTATTCATAACACCGCCGGCGATCTTCACCAGTTTTCCCGCATGGCCTATTAGGGTGATTTTTTTAATGCCTTTAACACAAACATAGTCCAGCATGTCACCGATAAAGTTTGAACACTTAACCGCTTCTTCAATGTTCAGACCTAATTCTTTTTCGGCAAAATCACGGCCGTAGTTGCCGGGCGTTACAAGCAGGCTTGTCCTGCCGGAGGCGACCTGAACGTCTATCTCGGCCTTTGTTGTTTCCAGTATCGCCTTCAGGCTCATAGGCTCCACAATGCCGGTGGTGCCGAGTACGGACAGCCCGCCGACGATTCCAAGCCGTTCGTTCATGGTTTTTTTTGCGATTTCGGCACCGCCGGGTATCGAGATTACCGCCCTGATACCGCCCGTGTAAGAACATGAGTCACAAATCTCCGCAATTGCAGAATTAACCATCTCCATGGGAACGGGGTTGATCGCCGCCTTGCCGACAGGTACCTTTAAGCCGGGTTTTGTGACACGCCCCACCCCCTCACCGCCGTCAATTTCAATGCCGGCAGTATCCATTTTGGAAACAGCGGCAAATATTTTTAACCCGTTTGTTACATCGGGATCGTCTCCGGCGTCTTTCAGAACGGCGCATTTTGCCGTACCGTTTTCCTTAAGGGCGTCGGTTATTTTAAATGTTATTGACACACCTGTTTTTGCCGTTACCGTAACGGTTCTGACCTCATCGGAAGATAAAAGCATCAATGTTGCGGCTTTTGCTGCCGCCGCAGCGCATAAACCCGTGGTAAAGCCGGATTTAAACGCCTTCACGATCCCTCCCCTGTTATTGCCTCAATTGCGGATAACAACTGCACATTGTGTTTTGTCGTTGATACGGCGATACGGTAGTAGCTTCCGTCCAATCCCGGAAAGTTACCGCAGGAGCGGATCCTGATGCCCCTCTTGTCGAGTTCTTCCTTTAAATCAAAGGGATAGGGATTTTGAAGGAACAAATAATTTGCCTTTGAATCAAAAACTTTGTACCCAAGCCGGGCCAGTTCTTTTTTTACCTTATTTCTTTCAATGGATATATAATCCACCGTTTTTTTAACATAATCTTCCGCACCGGTAAGTGCCGCTATTCCGGCCGCCTGCGCCAAACCAGAAACAGGCCAATCGGCCCCGTAAAAGTAAAGCCCCTGCAGGAATTCCTCATCGGCGCATATCGCATAACCCAAACGAATTCCGGGAAAGGCAAACAGCTTGGTAAAGGCTTTTAGAACGATAAGATTTTTGTATCGGGTAAGGAAAATTCTGCTTGTGTATTGGTTTTCTTTTTCAATAAAATTGAGAAAACACTCGTCAACAGCCACCCGCGCCCCGATGCCTGAACAGCAATCCAGCACTTCCTCTATCAGCCCTGCTTCCGTGGTTATGCCGGTGGGGTTGTTGGGGTTACAGATATAAACCAGATCGGGCTTTTCAAGCTGAATAAATTTAACAAAGTCACCATCCAAAGAGAAGGCGTTTTCCACAAATAGAGGATGTCGCACGACAACCGCGCCGCAGGATCTTGCCGACCTTTCGTAATCGGAAAAAGTCGGGGCGGTGACTATTACCTTTTTGGCCTGTATAGCCCTCGGCAGACGGAAAATAATGTCCGACGCACCGTTACCGCAGAATACCCGATCAGGGCTTACCCCTTCAAATTCGGCAATTTTTTCCCTCAATTTTCCCGAAGAGTTGTCAGGGTAAAACTCACAGTCCGGTATGGCGCGGATAATCGCATCCCTTACCCCTTCTGGCATACCCAGGGGATTGATGCTTGCCGACAGATCGATAATGTCCCTTGCGCCGTTTTCAAAAACTGCATTTCCCCCGTGGGAATACTCATACATGGCAACCACTCCTCAGAAGGAAAATAATAACACCTAATGCAGAAAATAAAACCACCGCACAAACAGAAGCAGCATACATCAACCTGTTTGCAGCAACAATGTGTTCAGGCACAGGTTCGTTAAGGTCATCGCCCATTGTGGGTTTATGAACAAGTTCCCCGTGGTAGTAATTATCCCCGCCGAGACGTAAACCGAGAGCGCCGGCGCACACCGATTCGGTCTGTGCGGAATTGGGGCTTTTGTGGTTGTACCTATCCCGGAAATAAATACGAACCGCAGACTTTACATCCATGCCGGTAAAAACACTTCCGATTATCATCAGCCAGGCGGATACCCTCGCCGGGATAAAATTAACAACATCGTCAAGACGAGCTGCGAATTTGCCAAAATATTCAAATTCTTCGTTTCTGTACCCCGTCATGGAATCAAGGGTATTAACAGCCTTGTACGCCATGCCCAACGGCGCGCCTCCAATAAGAATAAAAAGAAGCGGGGCGATAACGCCGTCGGATACATTTTCGGCAACGGTTTCCACAGCGCCTTTTACTATTGCCGGCTTGTCAAGGTTTTGAGTTTCCCTCCCCACTATAAATGAAAGACTTTTTCTCGCCGCCTCAATATCATCGGCGGCAAGGTCCCGGTGAACCCTCATGCTTTCATTTTTTAACGCCTTTGCCGCAATAAGGAAGTAGCAGATAACAGCTTCGATAGATAAACCAACCCAAAAATTAAAACGGTATAAAATGTGTGTAATTAGAAAAGTAACGGTAAACGAAAGGCCGATGATCAAGAGGGATACGAACGCACCCGTTATAAACTGAACCACACGGTTTTTAACTTTTGCTTTTCTATAAGCCGTGATGCACAGTGAAATGCCCTTGCCTATTATCCGCATCGGGTGAAGCGGGTTTTGCGGATCGCCGATAATACAGTCCAATATAAATGCCGCAAGTATGATACACGGCATCCTGATAGTTTCCATTCGTTTAAGTCCCCATGTGGCGCTGGCTGTAACCGGCAGTTTTTTTAATTATACCGGAAAAAAGGTCAATGGCAACACCCTTCCGTTAGCCGGCAAAATATTCCATTGCAAATTACATACGAAATATTTCACTTGACAAAATGATAATTGCCCGTATACTCATTATGGATATTTCAGGAAAAACCCCTGCCAAAAAAGGAGGAAGGGCGGTATGTCAAAAGATATTTTGAGGGACTACCTCGGGCAAATAAAAAAACTTGACTCTGATGCGATGACAAAAGCGCAGGCGAGGATTGACAGTCTGACAAAACCGCCCGGCAGTCTGGGAAAGCTGGAAGACATTGCGGTAAGACTTGCCGGTATCAGCGGTAAAATGTACTACAACGCGGGCAAGCGGTGTGTGATTATCATGTCGTCGGATAACGGCGTTGTGGAAGAAGGGGTCACTGCGGCTCCGCAGGTGGTTACCTACGTACAGACCCTAAACTTTACAAAGGGGTTAACAGGCGTAACGGTAATTGCCAAACAGTTAAATACCGATATCATTATCGTGGACGTTGGAATAAACGCAGATGTTGACCACCCCCTTGTAAAAAACAGGAAGATCAGGAAATCCACATGGAACATTGCAAAGCGTGAAGCAATGACGTATAACGAAGCCGTACAGGCAATTTTAACCGGAATAGAAACAGCCGTCGAAGCCGTTAAAGGCGGGTATACATTGCTCGGTGCGGGAGAGATGGGCATAGGCAACACAACCACATCGGCGGCTGTGTTATGCGCACTGACCGGCATACCTGTTGAACAGGCCGCGGGTAAAGGAGCCGGGCTTAAGGAAGAAGCGTACAAGCATAAAATCGATGTGATAAAAAAGGCGTTGGAAAACAACAAGCCCGATCCTTCCGATCCCGTTGACGTACTGGCAAAAGTGGGCGGCTTCGATCTTGCCGCTCTGGCCGGAGTTTTCATAGGCGGCGCGTATATGCAGGTTCCCGTGGTAATAGACGGATTTATTTCCATGGTTGCCGCCCTCGCAGCTTCACGGATCAACCCCCTTGTAAAAGAATATCTGTTCGCATCCCATGCGTCATTCGAACAGGGGTTCGCCCATGCTGCAGAGGCTTTAGGAATTGAAGCCCCCCTGAATCTGGGTATGCGCCTCGGCGAGGGCAGCGGCTGCCCGATCATGTTTACCGTAATTGACTCCGCCTGTGCGGTAATCCGGGACATGGGCACCTTTGAACAGGCAAACATCAGTGAAGAATATTTAAACGAAGTTAAGGAAGGTGCCGATTTCGCAGTGAAATGACGACTCCCCCACCCTAAAAAACTAAACATGACCCGTAATAGAATAACCCGCATGGGGTGGTCAGAGGGGACGCATCCCTTGCAGAAATGTATGCACTGTGAAAGCATCGGGAAAACACCCTAATAAGTTCACTATGGGGCCTGTCGGAGGCCAATAGCACCGTGCATGCACGGCACTCTTGCCTCCGACACCCAATGTTACCTATATCGGGGTGTTTTCCCGTAACTAACAAATGGGCATATATCTCTATATACAATGAAGTATATCATCCTATCTTGCAAACCGCCCCACTATGGCATATATATTTATTGCGGGTCAAGTTTGGACATACTGGCGGTTGCCGTTTTTACGCTATACCATACGTTCAATAAATCGAATAACTGCGGCGGGGCGGCCGGGGGTGGGGCCTGGAAAGTTTCCTTGGATTCCCAGCCACAGGAGACGAGCCAGAAAAATTATAAATTGGGGTACAATACCGGCCGTATGGCGCAATAAGAAAGAGAACACGATGATGTTGGAAATAACGAACAGCTACCGGAATAAAGAAAGGCCATACGGCGGCTCCGGAGGCTGATTCGCCAAGCACTTTCCGGGACACGCTGCCCCGGACTGACACGCCGGGGTTTACTCGAATAATTGCGGGTAAAGTTTAGCCTTTTGAACAGTGTATGTTGTTCTAATGCTCTTTACCCTTACCGAACAAGACATAACAATGTCGACTTTCGTGTGGACGAGATCGAAGGAAATTCCCAGTACAATACAACCCGATAACCCTGGGCCTCATAATAGGCTGTGAGTTCGCGCACGGACCGGTGCCAATCCTGTGTTATATCCCCATTCTGTACTTTACGCTGATTATACAGTTCGTTGGAACGATAACGAATCTCTTCTTCCGTCAAAACATGAATTTTCTTTTTACCGGTTGAATTTTCTCTGTACCTGATTACATAGAAAATATTAGCCGCAATTAAACTAATACCAATCAGCACAAGCGGGATTCTCCACGAGAGGAAGGTAGAAACTGTTCCTTCTGTTACAGTTTCATACTGTTCAACGTCATCGCCAAAAGCCAAAAGGCCACCCAAAGAAATAAAAACCAATACAAGTAACAGTTTCTTTATCATTTTTTTCTCCTTCACTACTTAAAATAGTTACAGAGAATTCACATATTTCACCTATGGGGGAAAAAAGATCTGTCGCAAAATACACCCCAAAAAAGGGCTGTATGTTCGGAATTAATCCGTGCAAAAACACGCTGCGATGGCTAAAGTCTTCGCACCGCTAACCGTGTTTTTCGGCATAAAAGGCGGTGGCAGCCTCGTGTATTTCCTCAATAGTTTTATCTTTCCAGATATCCCGTTGCCATTCGGTATAATCAACCAACCCCGCCGCAGAGCGGACGGGGTATGGTTGTTTAGGTAAGGAATTTGTCTCAGGGTACATACCCTTTATAACACCCCAAGGGGCGGGGTATGTACCCTTCGCATACAATCATCGGGAAAACGTTCAAGGTTGCACTTTACGGCTTTATTCAGATTATATGTTTCGACTTCGTATAAGGCCGCAAGGTCGCTGTCAAGCATGACCTTTTGGCCGCGAATTTCATATATTCTTTTTTGGATTTGCGTTAGTTTGCCTGCCATGCGGTTATTTACCTCATTTTCCTATGTAATTTGAAGGGGAAAGAAGGCGGTTTCCTCCTCCGTGTCCTTTGCGCCTTCACGGACTCTGCGTGAGGAATTGGTAATTGATACTTTGCGCCTCTGCTTCGCAAGCCCTTATTCTGTCCGGCAAAAAGCCATCAACCTGTATCGTTATGTGCCATTTAGAATAGAATTTTTAAAATCAAGTGCTTGACAAAACCTTTTTAATAGAAAATACTATAAATATATGGGAAATAATGACTTTTTAATGAAACTGTCTCAATATTTATTCTGGGACTGCAATGTGAATATGCTTGACCCGGATATTGATAAAAAATTGGTATTGGAACGTGTTTTTTCACGGGGAACCGAAAGAGATGAGATGGAAATTTTTCATTTTTATGGAAAAGAAGAAATAAAGAATACTGTTCCTGAAATAAAATATCTTGATAAAAAGACATTGAATTATTTAAGTGTCATTCTAAATATTTCAAAGGAGAATTTTAAATGTTACAAAAAGAGTCTGTTAGAGAGCCCCTTTGGAATCTCTTAAAAGAATTACAGGATTCCGAAGTATTTGTCAATTACTTTCTTGTTGGTGGAACAGCATTATCTTTACAATTGGGACATAGAATATCAGACGATATTGATCTTTTTACCAGACAAGATATAAATAAAGATGAAATATTCAATTTTTTAAATAAAAATTATAATGGAAAATATCAAATAATTAATATTCAAAATATTATTTTGCAGGTAATGGTTAATGAAATTAAGGTTGATATGGTAAAATACGATTATGAACTTATTGAAGATATAAAGACGGACAATGGAATAAAGTATTTGGGAAAAAAAGATATTGCGGCAATGAAACTTATGGCGGTTGCCAATCGGGGTGACCAGGCAAAGGATTTTATAGATATTTATTACTTACTAAATGAAATATCATTGGAAAATATGTTTGAATATTACAAACAGAAATATAAACAAAACGATATTAGTCCAATAAAAAGAAGTTTAATATATTTTGATGATGTAACAGAAAATAATTGGCATTCTGTAAAATTATTACAAGACAAATTATCAATAATAAAAATAAAACAAAAAATAACTAATGAAATGAATAATTATAATATAGGTATTATTGGAAATATATAAAGAACCAATTCAACCCACCAAACACCACCACGTATCATGTGGTACAAGAAGGGCCAAAACAGGCGGACGCAGACAGTCACGCCCGCCTGTTAATTTTGCTTACACAGCCCACTTGTACTCGCCGTTGGCTTCCACACCGTAGAAGTCGGCGTAAGAAACTTTCCAGGGCGATTTGTTCAGTTTGTCTATGCGTACCTTGTTTTTAATAAGGTACTGCCAGAAGCCGCTGCCGCCGATCTCCCCTTGCAGGATAACCCCGGCAGGAGCGCCGTCCCTGAGGATGAGCTTACGGTAGTTGTGCCTGTCTTCTTTGACAAGAACTTCGTCCCCCTCCTGGGGGTTGATCGCACCCAGGGACATGGACACGAGGCCGAAAAAGTTGACGGTGTTCTTCAGGAAAAAGCGATCGTCGTAGGCCCATTTTGTGCCGGTCATGTTGTAGCCCGCCGTCTCTCCCTGTTTTTGGGCGTTAGGCCAAATTCCGGAAAGGCCGGCGGCATCTCCCGCAGCATAAATACCCGGTACGTTAGTCGCAAGGTAATCGTCAACCTTAACGGCTTTTCGTTCAGTCAGCTCCACACCGCTTTCTTCGAGGAAGGCAGTCGCCGCCCGAACACCAACCGCCATCACCACCATGTCGCAGGGGATGCTCGTGCCGCCCTCCAGTTCAACGGAGGTGATGTTATCCCCGCTGCTTTTAGTGTTCACCACCTTGGCGGCGAGGTGGAACTTAACACCTTTTTTCTCAAAGAGCCGTTGGTAGGCTTCGGCGGCATGGGCATCGAGGTTGATCGCCAATGCCGAGGGTGCCATTTCGATAACGCTGATCTCTTTGCCGGCCCCTTCCACCGAGCTGGCCTTTGCGAGCAGGGAATGTTCGGCGGATTCGAGAATGCCGTACACCGCGTCAAGGCCGACAAGCCCCGCACCGATAACGGCAACCTTCTTTGCGTTTTTCGCACAGGCCGCAATGGCGCGGGCATCGGAAAGGTGGCGAAGACCGAAGGCGTTTTTCGCCGTCCGCAGTTCCCCGATGGGCGGGGTTATGCTGTTCGACCCAGTGGCGACAAGCACGGTGTCACCCGATGCGACTTTTTCATCCCCGGCATAGGCCGTTTTTGTGGCCCCGTCCAGTTTGGTAATGGTTTTACCCTTTATCCATTGGACATTGGGGGATTTCAAAATATCATCGTTAATAAAATTGATGCTTTCCGCATCCCTCTCGCCGGAAATAAATTTGTGCAGCATGCACCTGGAATAAACTTCTTCATCCTGGGATACAATGACGACAGTATCTTCCGGTTTTTCTTTAAGTATTGTCCGCAGGGCGCTTATGGCGGCGGCGCCGGCACCGATTATCAGATGTTTCATACCGCTACACCTCCGGTGTTAACTTCCTCCACATGAATCGCCTTTTTGGGACAGGACTTCACGCAGTTCGGTTCCTCGTTGTCGTCTTTGCAGAAATCGCATTTGAGGATCTTGGTGCGGCTTGCCTTGTCCGGTTTGACGTTCCCGTAGGGACAACTCATTACGCACATAAAACAGGTGCCGCAGCGTTTTTCGTCGTACTGTACATGGCCTGTGACGGGATCTTTTTTTAAAGCCCCGGACATACAGGCGCCTACACAGTCCGGCACGGCGCAGTGGCGGCAGAAGACCGGTATGTAACCGGCGCCGTTTAACACAATGGTATGCCGGGCCTCGTTCTTGGGGTCCATCAGATCAAGATCGTAAAACGATCCGCCTTTAGGATCCCTGTGGGCCTGCATACAGGCGACACTGCAGTTCTTGCAGCCGTCGCATTTGTCCTGATCGATAATAATACGCTTCATTCAGGACCCCCTTATATTTTTAAGGCCGCACGTTTTTCCAGGATGATTCCCTCAAGTATGTTCGCGGATTCTTTAGCATCCGCGTTACAGATCACCTGACCTCCGGTTAGGGTCTTCATATCCTGACAGAGTACCTGAACGGCAACTTTACTGCCGGTTACATAGGGGGGCAGTCCCAGGTGGAGGGGCAGTCCCAGGGCGAGGCCGAAACAGCCGTCCGCAAGGGCCTGTTCTTCCAGCCATTGGGCGGCAGAAAGCACCAGGGGAAGCTGCGGAATGTCGATTCCAATGGCCTCGGCAAGTTCGGTGGCGACAATCTCAAGCCGGCCTATGGCAAGGCAGGGGCCGAAGTTCAGCACCGGCGGTATCCCCAGTTTTTTGCACACAGCCTTTAGTTTGGGACCGGCAAATTCAGCCGCTTCAGGAACCATGAGGCCGCAGTTTTCGATGCCGCCCGAGGAACATCCCGCCGTAAGGATGATGATGTCTTTGGCAATAAGTTCTTTTACAAGACCCACGGTAAGTACGTCGTAACCGCCGGCCACCAGGCTTGAACAGCCCACTACCCCGGCCACACCTTTAATGTCCCCGGACACGATAAGATCGATGAGGGGCTTCCATGTATCGCCGAGGAATTTTTTAAGGGATATCTCGCTCACACCGGTGAGGGTGCAGTCGTTCCCGTGTGCGGGCAGAAGGTTGAGTTTTACCTTGGGCCGCCGTGCCTTATAGGCTTCGATGATC
>Ga0082212_10006035_pt1 | contig 16367 bp, 14 predicted proteins | sample TergutNt197P3_FD_71548 | JGI IMG/M metagenome (GOLD analysis project Ga0082212, IMG submission 71548) | Neocapritermes taracua P3 segment gut microbial communities from Petit-Saut dam, French Guiana - Nt197 P3 | ecosystem: Host-associated > Arthropoda: Insects > Digestive system > Gut ... | reverse complement strand
GATTTCCTTATTTACCGAATCCCTTAAACAACTGTCCGAGCATATTCATTACGTTCACTACTGTTTGTTGGTCATCTACAGGTATTTTCATATAACTGCGTCCGGTAGTTTCGTCGCGCTCAACAATTGACGATACAAGTCGCTCTGTGGCTTCCGGCGATGATAGTGTTTGCGCCAGCCCGCTCAGGAATCGCAAACCGCCGGCTAACAGGTCTTGCGGTTCAGGTTGCGACGATGCGGCGGCGGTTGATATGGGCGCAGTATCACGCTGCGGCGCTTGGGTTTCAACTGGAGCAATATCGTCATCACCTTCAATGAAATCGTCGAACTCATCTTTGCTTTCATCTTCATCATCAACCTCATCTTCTTCCTGAGAATGGTCTTCTGTTTCGGGAATTTCTTCCGCTTCTTTTTCTGCATCTTCAAGGGTATGCAACGGCAGAAGGCCCATTTCCACCGGTTCCATCTCTTCCTCAGCCGAAACCACCGCTTCTGCCTGTATATCGACGGTATCGGTAACAGCCTCTACCGTTTCCATGAATTTGGTAAATTTGTCGGTATCCATGAAGATGGCGTCCTCGCCGTTGTCGAGTATTCCCTGCGCCAGAGCGCTTTTGAAAACCAACACTAAGAGCATTCGATGCTCAATGGTGTTGTTTGCCACGAAATTGATAACCGACACCTTGTTTTTTTGTCCCATACGGTGCACACGGGCGATGCGCTGTTCAAGCACTGCCGGATTCCATGGTATATCAAGGTTGACGAGCATCGAAGCCGATTGCAGGTTCAAACCTGTACTTCCGGCGTCGGTGGACAGGAACACGCGGCAGTCGGGGTCGTTATTGAACCGGTCGAACAAGCCCTTGCGTTTTTCGCTTGGTACGCCGCCATGCAGATACTCGAACGGTACGCCGCGAAATTCTAATTCTTTAGCCACTAAATGCGTCATTCGCATCCACTGGCTGAATATCACTACCTTTTCGTCAGACGATTCGAAAAGTTCATCGAGGATATTCATCAATTCTTCAATCTTGGTATCGTGCCGGTTCTCATAATTCTGATCGATGATGTAAGTGCTGTCGCACACCATCCGCATACAGTTCAACCCTATCATCAGCCGTTGTCTGTCGGCTTCGCTCAGAAAACCAAACCTTCGCCATTTGTGTACTAATCTGGCTACCATATCAGCATATCCGTCATATAACTCTTTCTGCTCTTCGGTCATCGGCACATACAGAATTTTATCCATGCGTTCGGGCAACTGGGTAAGTACCTCTTTTTTCAGGCGACGCACCATGATGTTCGACAGTTTTTCACCTATTTCGTGAAGATTTTGGTATCCGACTACTTTGCCCGTTTCGTTAGTGATTTGATGATGATTCAGAAAACGATAGTAGGGGCCGAGTTTGAAAGGATCAATCACTTGCATGATGGAATAGAGGTCTTCCAATTTGTTTTCGAGCGGTGTACCGGTGAGTACAATCGCGTAGGTCGATTTGATTTTCTTGGTACTTTGCGCTAATTTCGTTTTCCAGTTTTTGATGCGTTGCGCTTCGTCAAGAATAAGCAAGTCGTATTCGGCGGCGTTGATTTCATCTACATCGCGGCTGGCCGTGTGGTACGACACGATTTTGTACTGTTCATCGCCCGTGTATTGTTCATACCGTAAATGCGGCGCACCTTCAATTACCTTCACCGTACTGTCGGTAAATTTCTGTAATTCAGACTGCCACTGGTATTTGAGCGACGTGGGACAGATAATCAACACACTGCGCACATTTTGCTCGCGTTGCAACAGTTCGGCAGCGCCGATGGCCTGTATGGTTTTTCCGAGCCCCATTTCGTCGGCAATCAGGCAACGTCCCGCTTTGGCAGCAAACAGTACACCATGTCGCTGGTAAGGAAAAAGAGTCGTTTTCAGTAAATCTTTCAGTTCCTCATCGGTGGAATAGCGCTCTGTTATGGCAGCGTTTCGCCGTTGGTGTTCGCGAACGGTCAGCACATATTCCAGCGCATCGTCATAGCACCGGAATTCTTCGTTGATGGCGCGCGCCTGCGCCAGAAAATTCTCGAACTGCGAATAGGCAGCGCTTTTCAGCGAGTTATTTTCAAAATATTGAGCCGCCAATTTGCGAAACGCCTCGCTATCCTCTGTGCCGATGCGTATTTTCACAGCGCGTTGCTCGCCGTATTGCAGGTATACCGAAGTATATGGCGGGTTGTATCCTCTCTGCAACATATCTGCCAGACGGTAGTTGGCGCGTACCTGCCGAAGTACGGCTTCCAAATGCTTGCATGTTCCCAACCGGTTAGTCTTGAAATCCATACAGGTACAGAAGTTCATACTGTCCGTCGCGCCTACTTTGTTGTCGCGCAAAGCCACCTTATAGGTATTTTTCGTTTCGGGGTTGTAAACGTTGTAATCGGCGAATACCTGATGACCGCCCAACTTGGAGATACGGAAATATTTGTCGGTAACAAACTGTTTGCGAAGGGCTTTTTGCCATGTTTCCAATGCAAGGTTTTCAGGCTTGCGGTGGTAGGATACTTTGTCGGGATGAGGTACCCTTTGTAACTTGTTCGATATGCGTTTTGCAGACATGAATTGATAAGTATTTGGTGTGTTGATATTGAAAAGACGTCAGATTTCCCTGTTGGTATATGCGCTGTAATCCTTTATAATAGGCGTATATTGTCCGTCGAACAGGGGCGACGAAATGATAAAATCGGCTGTGGATCGTGAACAGGCGGTTACCACGTTATAAAGCGCCGAAATACGTAGCAGCGCTTTTACATCCACATCGTGCGGCTGCGGCTGCATGGGATCCCAGAAAAATATGAGGACGTCCACATCACCGTCGCAAATCATGGCGCCCATTTGTTGATCGCCGCCCAAGGGTCCCGATTTCAGTTTGGTGATGTATAATGTGCGGGTGTTACTGTTTTCCGCTTTTTTCCGGTTCAGCGTTTCTTCTACCAAACGGCCGGTGGTTCCGGTACAGATCAACTTATGTCTGATCAATATTTCCCAGTTCCATTCCACCCATTCAATCAGGTCATTTTTACGATAGTCGTGCGCCACAAGGGCTATGCGTTTTACTTTATCCATTCTCATTGAATTGCTCAAAATTTAACTTTGCAAAGTTAAACCGGTTCAATGACTTTTGCAAGCCTTTATTGGTGGTTTTTAAAACTTATTCAGGTCTAATAGACAAATGTGCTGCTAATTTTGTCACATTTTGTTCAAGTGGACAAATGTGCTGCTAAAATTTCACTATTTTGTTTTTATTGTTAGTTTCAGAAAATATATTTGAATTAATAGCCTTTTTCAATCCTTAATCCGATATCTTCTATTCCGAATAACGGCTCGTCGCGTGAAGCCTGTTCATATTCAAAAATATAGGCGCCTGATACCGGAAAGCGCACGTTCTTACGGAAGACTATACGGGTATCAAACTTATCGCCAAGGCCGTGTCCCAACCATTTGCCGCGATGATCGGCCAGCATGATTTTTACAGTGTCGCGGTTCACAATGCCCGCAGGCGAATACACGTCGATGAACAGCCACAGTTCACTATGCTTGTAACGACTGTTGTTGCGGACATTGATATATACATTGCAAAGGCTGACAGTATCGGTAATTTCCACCCCGAACCGCGCACGATTTTCGCGACGCCATTCCCCGCGCGGGATACTGATATTGCTTTCGTAAATTCTGCCGGGATCGCACGCGAATATGCCCAGCGTAACTGTTATGATGAGAAGTCTCGTGATATGTCTTGTCATTTTTGGGGCTGTTGATTGGCTTGTTCCGGCCTGTTTCCTTTTTCGCGATGCTGGTGGTTACGGTTGTTCCTGTTGGATTTCTTTTTCTTTTTCCGTCTCTTTTCTTCAAAACGGTTAATGCTATCCTCGCCTGCCGCGTTCTGATAGTTGATGACCGATTCCCTCACCTGTGTATCGCTATTTCCCTCCAAATCTTTCACCCTGATTCCCTGTCGGTTGAGACGAATGATTTCCTTAACCAAATCCACATCCAATGGTATGATTCGGGCGTTTTCATTGTCTTTTTCAAACGAATACCAGATAATCCGCCGAAATACATCCGTTTTGCTGTGGTATGCCCTGCCCCGTTCGGTTTCTAACGGAATCGAAGTGTCGGGAAAATCGATCTGCGCCTCGACGTAGCATTTCACTTCATAATTCAGACAGCATTTGAGTTTGCCGCATTGTCCCGCAAGTTTTTGCGGGTTGAGCGAAACTTCCTGATAGCGCGCAGCGCTGGTGGAAACCGATACAAACGACGACATCCACGATGTACAGCAAAGTTCGCGTCCGCATGTGCCGATGCCGCCTACTTTTCCTGCCTCCTGCCGCGCTCCGATTTGTTTCATCTCGATGCGCACCTTAAAATTGTCGGCATATTCCTTGATCAGTTGCCTGAAATCGACACGTTCGTCGGATATGTAATAGAAAATGGCCTTCGTTTTATCGCCCTGAAATTCCACATCGCTGATTTTCATGTCCAGTTTCAGGTTCGATACAATCAGGCGCGCCATGCGCATGGTTTCCGGTTCCAGTTCGATGGCCTGAAACCATTTTTCCACATCGTTGGGTTTGGCCTTGCGGTAGACCTTTTTCAGATTACCGGGCGATACCCCGTTGCGTTTCATCTGCACGGCCACCAAGCCTCCGGTGAGCGACACAACGCCCACGTCGTGCCCCGGCGAGGCTTCCACGGCAACCACATCTCCTTTGACCAACGGCAAACCGGTATGGTTCACAAAGTAACCTTTGCGTGTATTCTTAAAACGTATCTCTACCGGATTTCCGGTAGAATCGCTGTCGGGCATGTCGTCCAACCAGTTGAAAACATCTAATTTGTTGCATCCCGGACTTGTGCACTGATATTTACCTTCTTCAGCGTTTTCAAAGGGTTTGTTGAGACACCCGCGCGTAATATATTGATCAATCATATTTGAGCGTTTGTCCACTTTTGGCAAGATTATTTCCTGCCAATGCGAGCCACAAAAGTACATATTTTTTTGGTTTTTCCGTCAAAGTTGCAAAAAAAGTTTAAGTTTGATAAATTGGCTGTCAAGATAAAAATAAATCATCATGATTCAATAATTATTTTTACTTTTGTGTTTTTAATAAAAGTATCGTGAAGAAATATTTGATCATCATTTTACTGTTCTTTCCATTGACGTTTTCAGGATGTTTTCAGTTTGAAGACATCAAATTAGTGAAAATCAAGGATGTGACTTATCAGGAATTTAACGGCAGTACGTTGCGGCTGGCTATTACGGCCACAGTGAACAATCCGAACCGTTTTAACGTAAAAATAAAAAACGCCAATATGGATATGCTGCTCAACGACAAGGTACTCGGAACCCTGTCGCAAATAGAACATATTGAGTTGGCCGGACGGACGCAAAAAGATTATAAGATACAGATTTCTATTGAGATGAAAGACATGTTATCCAATTTGGTCGGGTTATACCGCGTGTTGATGAACGATTCAAAAAATCTGAGCCTGTCGGGTTCCGTGCAGGTAAAATCTTTTCTGTATTCCAAAACTTTTCAGGTAGACCATTTATATTTTCAATGAACCAGCAAAACCTGTACAATCATGTCGAATTTGTATTTTTCCATCAGTAAGGAGGCGTTGTTGCCCTGCGAAGAACTTTTAGAGGTTGAAAGCAGCAGGCGAATGCTGTTGATTGGTATTCCCCGTGAATCGGATTCATGCGAAAACAGGGTTGCATTAACGCCCGAAACAGTAGATGTGCTGGTGCGGCACGGTCATCAGGTGATGGTGGAACAACAGGCGGGGGAGAACGCCAACTATTCCGATCTGCAATACAGCGAAGCCGGCGCCAGCATCGTCGAACGCGGCGAAGTATATCAGAGTGACATTCTGTTTAAAATCAATCCGCCGGATATTGGGGAAATCGGGCTGATGAAGGACAGACAATTGGTGTTTTCGTATCTCCCCGGTTATCAACTTTCCGAAGATTATGTTCGCAGATTGGCAAGTAAGCATATCACAGCCATTGCGTTTGAAAATATAAAAGACCGCTTCGGTTGTTACCCGTTAGTAAGGACTATGAGCGAGATTGCAGGTAATTTGTCGGTGCAGATTGCCGCTGAGTATCTTAGTAAATCGTCAGGCGGTAAGGGAATTTTGCTGGGCGGTATTTCGGGAGTAAGTCCGGCTGAAGTGGTGATCATTGGTTCGGGTGTTGCCGCCGAGTTTGCCGCCCGAAGCGCTTTAGGGCTGGGCGCTTTTGTGCGGGTATTCGACAATTCGGTTCACCGTCTGCAACGGTTGCAGGGCAATCTGGGTGTTCGGTTCTATACGTCGGTGATGCACCCGCAGGCGCTGTCCGGTGCGCTCGCCTTAGCCGACGTTTTGATCGGGGCTGCATACATCGACGGATACCGGCATCAATGCCTGATTACCGAAAAAATGGTCGCCCGCATGAAACCGGGCGCCGTGATTGTCGACCTGAGCATTAATCAGGGTGGATGTTGCGAAACATCCGAGATTCGCATGCTTTCCGCTCCTTCCATCGTCAAACACGGCGTGATACACTATTGCGTACCCAACATCACTTCGCGCGTACCACGAACAGCCTCCATGGCTATCAGCAACATTTTAGCAAACATGATTCTGAACATGGGACAACAGGGAAGCCTTTCCACGTGGCTCAAATCGGACGCCGACCTGCGCAACGGCGTGTACATGTACAATGGTATCCTTACCAATTCGTATATTGGTAATCTTTACGGCATTCCTTTTCAGGATATCCATTTACTGATGGCCGCGTTTTGAAAGATTCTTGTGAAGCCTTTTCTTATTTGCACATTATTTTATTTTATATTTACTTTGTGACCTTTTAATAATCATTCATAAAAAACATCTTCATTGTATGAAGTCATCAGAAAAATCAGTCGTTCAGAAAGCCAGAGTTCGCATATTCATTCCGGCGATGCTCGTTTTGTTTGTTTCTACCTCGTTACTTTATTCATTTCACAAACGTTCTGCAGAAAAGAACGATGTGATCCTGCAAATAGTGTTGCAATTGGCCGGAAGGGAACATGTCAGTCCGCCGAAGATCGACGATCTGTTTTCCGAAAAGGTATTCAACGCCTACCTGAAATACTTAGACCCTTACAAATGGTTCCTTACTAAGGAGGATGTACGGCAGATGGAAGTTTATAAATATCAGATCGACGATCACATACAGAACGATACCCGCCAATTGTACGATATGGCCGTTCAACTGATGGATAAAAGGATTGTCGAAGTACAGGGGTATTACAGGGAAATATTGTCTGCGCCGTTTGATTTTACTATCGACGAAATATATGAAACCGATCAGGACAAACGCGACTGGCCTGCCAACAGCGCCGAACTGAAGGAAATCTGGCGTAAGGATATGAAGTCAAGAACGCTTACGGGCGTGGCCAATGCTTTGAATGCACAGGAAAAAGAAACCGACACGTTGAAAATCAAAACGTTTGAAACAATTGAATCCGAAGCGCGCCAAAGGGTGCTGAAATCTTTCAACGACGTGTTCATGAACAACCTGAAACAGCAGAAACCCGAAGGAAAGTTCATGCTGTATGTGAATGCCATCATGACGGTATTCGACCCGCATACCATCTACAATACGCCAAGCGACAAGGAAAATTTTGATATGCGCATTTCGGGGCAGTTTGAAGGAATTGGGGCGAAATTGACCCCGTCCGACGGTTATGCCAAGGTAGTGATGCTCATTCCCGGAAGCCCGTCGTGGATACAGGGCGAATTAAAGGTAAACGATTTGATCGTCAAGGTAAAACAGGAGCACGAAGCAGAACCCGTCGATATTTTTGGTATGAACCTTGATGAAGCCGTAAAACTGATTCGCGGCAGGAAAGGCACTAAGGTGACGCTTACCGTAAAACGCGGCGACGGTTCGATGCACGAAATCACCATTACCCGCGCGGTGGTCATCGACGAGGAGACGTATGCCAAATCGGCCGTGCTCACCGATCCTGCCACCAATGCTAAGGTAGGTTATATCGACTTGCCGGGCTTTTATATTGATTTCAGGAGGTCGGCTACCGGCCGTTCCTCGTCCGACGACGTGGCCAAAGAGATTGACAAACTGAAGAATGAAGGCGTTCAGGGAATCATCCTCGATCTGCGCGACAACCTTGGCGGTTCGTTACCCGATGCGATCAGGATGGGTGGACTGTTTATCGAATCAGGGCCTATCGTGCAGGTGAAATCCAATGTCGGTATGCCGCGTGTGTATCCTCCTGATCATGATCATGGTACTTCGCTGCGATACGACGGCCCGTTCGTGATATTGGTCAATTCCGCCAGCGCATCGGCGTCCGAGATTATGGCTGCCGCCATGCAGGACTATCAGCGGGCTGCGATCATCGGAGCGCCAACCACATTCGGTAAGGGAACGGTGCAGGAAGTGGCCGAGTTAGATGCTTATCTGCCCGGTAAGATGAGTAACCTGAAACCGTTAGGCTCGTTGTTCCTCACCATCCAGAAATATTACCGTATCAACGGCGGTTCGGTGCAACTGAAAGGAGTGGAATCCGACATCGTGCTCCCCGATATATACAGCGAAATGAAAATCGGCGAACGTTATGAAGATAATTGCCTCCCTTGGACTACTGTTCCGCCTGCCAAATACCAGACATGGAAAAAACCAGTTCCGGTAGCGGCATTGCAAAAAAAGAGCATGGAGCGCACATCGATAAACGAAGGATTCAAACTCCTGAATGAACAGATAGCGCTCATCAAAGAACAGCGGGACAAAACAGCGTTGTCGCTGAATCTGGAAACCTACCGGCAGGAAGTGGAAAAACGAAGGGAAGAAAACAAACGTTTTGAAGAGATCAACAAACTCTCAACTTCGCTCATCATAGCGGCGCCGGGCGTCGATGTTGCAGAAATGAAAGGCGATACGGCGAAAATCGCCCGATCCGGCAAGTGGATCGAAGACCTGAACAAGGATATTTTCCTTGAAGAAGCGGTGAAGGTGATCGGGGATATGAAATAGAAAAATCTTCAATGAAATGAAGAAATTTACGTAAAAATCTTCAATGAAATGAAGAATTTTATATAAAAAACTTCAATGTATTGAAATATTTTATATTTTTGCGCGTTAAAAAAAAGTAATGAATACGATTGTCCGTTTGCTTGAGAATCAGATATGGCAATACATCCAGCCCAATAAAGCCATATTGTTGTTTGGCGCCCGCCGTGTAGGCAAGACCGTCATGTTGCAACATATCATCAATCGATTTACCGGTAAATCATTAGTTCTTAATGGCGAAGATTATGATATTCATTCATTGCTAGAACGACGCTCCATATCCAATTACAGACGTTTATTAGATGGTATTGAACTTCTTGTGATTGATGAAGCGCACAATATACCCGAAATTGGTCAAAAGTTGAAACTGATTGTTGACGAAATAAAAGGCGTCAGGGTGATCGCAAGCGGTTCTTCGTCGTTCGATTTGCTGAATAAAGCCGGCGAACCATTAGTGGGACGTAGCGCTTCGTTTTATCTTCAACCGTTCAGTCAGGACGAACTTTCACAAACTGAAAATTTGTTACAGACAAAACAAAACCTCGAAGAGCGGCTGATTTATGGTTCGTATCCCGAAGTAGTGATGATGAATGATTTAGAGCAAAAGAAAAAATACCTGAGCGATCTGGTAACTGCATATTTGCTGAAAGATATTCTTGCGTTGGAAGGCATTAAAAATGCGTCGAAGATGAATCATCTGCTGCGATTGGTGGCATTCCAGACAGGCAGCGAAGTATCCTGCGATGAATTGGGTAAACAATTGGGAATGAGCAGGAATACAGTGGAAAAATATCTCGACCTACTTGCCAAGGTTTTCATTGTTTATCGTTTGGGTTCATATTCAAGAAATCTCAGGAAGGAACTTTCCAAAGCCGGTAAATGGTACTTTTACGATAATGGCATTCGTAATGCCGTCATCAATAATTTCCAGCCTTTATCGCTCAGGCAGGACGTCGGAAAAATCTGGGAAAATTATCTGATAGGGGAAAGAATCAAACAAAACCACACATTTGGGTTGAACAAGTCTTTTTACTTCTGGAGAACTTATGACGGACAGGAGATAGATTTGGTAGAGGAAATGCCGGATAATAAATTGCAAACATTTGAATTTAAGTGGAACAAGCGATTCCCGAAAATTCCCAGGGCTTTTGCTGAAACCTATCGTGAAGCATCTTATCAGACTGTACATCAGGAAAATTACCTTGATTTTGTATTGGATCGCAATTGAAAATATGTTCAACCATTAAATAACAGTTCTCATGATTTCGGAATTAATCAGAAAAAACAGAAGTTTCAGACGGTTTCATCAGGAAGTGGCCATCTCAGAAAGCGACTTACGCGAAATGGCGGATAATGCCCGCCTGACGCCATCGGGGCGAAATGCGCAAACGTTGCGCTACATGTTGTCGAATACGCCGGAAATGAATGCCCGCATATTCCCGACGCTGTCGTGGGCGGGATACCTCGCTGGCTGGGGCGGCCCGAAAGAGGGCGAACGTCCGTCGGCGTATATCGTGATTTTGAATGACGACACGTTGTCCAAAACCTATTTTTGCGACCACGGCATTGCGTCGTTAGCCATATTGCTGACAGCGGCGGAGAAAGGTTACGGCGGCTGCATCATCGCTTCGGTGAACCGCGACGTCCTTCGCGAAACGCTCCAAATACCGGAGCAGTATTCCATCGTACAGGTCATCGCTCTGGGCAAACCCGCCGAAACAGTAGTCATCGAACCGATGGTTGATGGCGATATTAAATACTGGCGCGACGAACAAAGCGTACATCACGTGCCCAAACGGAGTTTAGATTCAATAATTCAATAATTCAATAATTCAAAGATTTAAAAATTTAATCGGCTCATTGAATCATTGAATCAGGAATTAGAAATTTAATATAAATGTTATGGCGACAATCAGACAGTTTGAGGATTTGGAAATATGGCAAAAGGCAAGGGTATTTTGCAAAAAAATATTTCGAATCACCAACTATGAAAACTTTTCGAAAGACTTTAGATTGAAAGACCAGATAAAAGCATCATCGGGGTCGATCATGGATAATATTGGCGAAGGTTTCGAAAGAAGCGGAAATAAGGAGTTTGTTCAGTTTCTTTACATATCGAAAGGGTCATGTGGAGAATCAAGATCTCAACTATATCGCGCTTTTGATTTTGAATACATTGAAAAAGAAGAGTTTGATGAATTGAAACAAGATGCTTTACATCTTTCTCAGAATATTTCAAATTTTATCAATTATTTGAAACAATGTGAAATGAAAGGAAGTAAATATAGAAATGATTCAAAAATTCCTGATTCAACAATTCAATAAATAGTAGCAATCCTTGAATCCTTGAATCCTTGAATCTTTGAATTAAAAATGCGTCGTAAAACCCACACCGTGTATATCGGCGACCTTCCGTTGGGGAGCGATTATCCCGTCAGATTGCAGTCGATGACCAACACCAATACAATGGATACCGAAGCCACGGTTGCCCAGAGTATCCGTATCATTGAGGCGGGTGGCGAGTATGTGCGTATCACCGCGCCGGGCGTGCGCGAAGCCGGACAGTTGGCAGTTATCAAAAAAGAACTGTATCGTCGCGGATACCGCAACCCGTTGATTGCCGACGTCCATTTCAACCCGAAAGCCGCCGAAACAGCCGCGCGTATTGTTGAGAAAGTACGCATCAACCCCGGCAATTACGCGGATAAGAAATCGTCCACGCCCAAAACATATACCGACAGCGAATATGCCGCCGAATTAGAACGGATACACGAACGCTTACTGCCTTTGATAAGAATTTGCAAGGAAAACGGTACCGCTATCCGCATCGGCAGCAATCACGGCTCGCTGAGCGACCGCATCGTGAACCGTTACGGCGATTCTCCTCAAGGTATGGTGGAATCGGCGATGGAGTTCCTGCGAATCTTCGAGGCCGAAAATTTTAATCAGGTAGCGCTGTCGATGAAAGCCAGCAACGTGCGCGTGGTCATCGAATCGACCCGCCTGTTGGTGGAACGTATGGCGCAGGAAAACTTACACTATCCGCTGCATCTTGGCGTGACCGAAGCCGGCGAAGGCGAGGACGGGCGTATCAAATCGGCTGTGGGTATCGGTTCGCTTTTGATGGACGGCATCGGCGATACGATACGGGTTTCGCTCACCGAAGCGCCGGAAGCGGAAATACCGGTAGCGCTCAACATATTGCAAGCGTGCCGTCTGCGGATAAGCAAACCGGAATACATTTCCTGTCCGTCGTGCGGTCGCACTCTGTTCGACCTGCAAACCACCGCTGCCAAAATACGTGAACGTACTTCGCATCTGAAAGGATTGAAAATAGGCATCATGGGCTGTATTGTGAACGGCCCAGGCGAAATGGCCGACGCCGACTACGGGTACGTGGGCGCCGGTCCGGGACGAATCACCCTGTACAAACAGCGCGAAGTGGTGAAACGGAATATTCCCGAAGAACAGGCAGTGGAAGAATTGATAAATTTGATAAAAATAAACGGGGACTGGAAGGATAGTTGACCCCCGTTCACATCTCTATCAACTTCTTTTCAATCCCTTTTTTTACGGCTTCCGCAGTGTTTTTTGCGTCGAGTTTGAGGAGCAGGTTCCTTCGGTTGTCCGAATGAGGTAAAAATGAGGTTTTTCCATTCAAAAAGGAACGAATATATTTTTGCAATATGATGACATCTTTTACACCCCACCCGAAACCTGAACCCGAAAACTTATTTTTGTTTATTTTCATAAATAGTTCTATTTTTACCGTTTTAAACAATAATATCATTAATCATTTAATCACCAATCAGAAAATGAAAAAATATGTTTACCTGAGTTTTGCATGTGTCTTTTTTGCAGCATTTTTTGCATTTGAAACGCGTGCAGACGTCAAATTACCCGCTATTTTCAGCGATAATATGGTACTGCAGCAACAGTCGCAGGTTGCCGTGTGGGGTTGGGCGAAACCCAATGCTAATGTGAGCGTTACCGGATCGTGGGATAAGAAAACGTACAATGCCAAAAGCGATGCAAACGGATACTGGCGTGTGAAAATTGCGACGCCGGTTGCCGGATTTACGCCCTGCACGCTCACCGTCAGCGACGGGAAGGCGGTTACCCTGCGCAACATCCTCATCGGCGAGGTTTGGGTTTGTTCGGGGCAATCGAATATGGAGATGCCGATGAGAGGCTTTCGCAACGAACCCATCGAAGGAGGTCCGGAAGCAATTGCGTCATCGACCAATGCCGGCATACGTTGCTTTACTGTGAGGAAGGCGTCGAAAATCGTTCCACAGGACGATTGCACGGGCGTATGGGAGATGGCCAATCCGCAAACTACGCCCGGATTCACTGCCACCGGTTATTTCTTCGGACGTTTGCTCAATCAGGCGTTGAACGTGCCTGTGGGACTGATTCATACCAGTTGGGGCGGATCGCGTATCGAAGCATGGATGACGCCCAACTCGTTGAAGGACATTCCGGAAAAACCCGTCCCGTCGTCGGAGGCCGACATCAAGGTTCAGAATGGTACGCCTACCGTGCTCTACAACGGTATGATTCATCCTGTTCTGGGTTACGGCGTCCGTGGCGCTATATGGTATCAGGGCGAGTCAAACCGCGACGAGCCTGCGCTGTATGTGAAGATGTTCGATGCGATGGTACGCGGGTGGCGTAATCTGTGGGGCGTGGGCGAATTTCCGTTCTATTATTGCCAGATAGCGCCCTACAATTACGGTGGGGGAACCAATTCGGGTTATATCCGCGAGGCTCAGGCTAAAGGTATGACCACTACGCCCAATACTGGTATGGCTGTGTTGATGGACGCTCAAAGCGTCAATAGTATTCATCCGCCCAGAAAACGCGATGCAGGCGAACGCATGGCGCTTTGGGCATTGGCAAAAACCTACGGAATGGACAGGATGCAATACCGCAGTCCCGAACTCAAATCTTTAGAAACAGAAGGACGTGTAGCCGTGCTGACTTTCGATATGAGCGCCGACCCGGGATTAACCACGTACGGTAAGGAAATCATGAACTTCATCATTGCCGGAAAGGACAAGCGGTTTTATCCCGCCAAGGCGGCTTATTCGGGTAACAGGGTTTTTGTGTTCTCGCCCAATGTAGCCGAACCTGTTGCGGTGCGCTATTGTTGGGACGATACTTCGGCTACGGAACTGTTCACCGTTGACGGACGTCTTCCGGTGTCATCGTTCCGCACAGACGACTGGTAAAAAATTTCGCCACCGGATTTTTTTCATTTACCATTATGAAAGAAATTTTTTGACCAAAAGTTGCTACTGATGTGATAAAATCCAAAAAATCATACTATTTTTGCGACTTTTAGACAAAACCATGAGGACAGCAGGGTAAGACCGTGACTGACCATGGCGGAGCCGTGAAAAACGATGATTAAAATTACAGGGAAGGAATAGATTCGTGATGATCACAATTCATAATCAAAATTTACATATAGACGTTATAGAGAGGGTTCTGTTCGGGAATGAAAAGATTTCCTTATCGGAAGAAACAGAATCTGAAATAGAGCAATGCTTTGATTTTCTTAACAAGTTCGCTTCTGACAAAATTATCTACGGTATCAATACCGGTTTTGGCCCGATGGCGCAATACCACATCAGCGAGCAGTCGCTCACCGATTTACAGTACAATCTCATCCGCAGCCACTCAACCGGCGCAGGCGCCCCTCTGCCCGACCTGTATGTGAAGGCCGCCATGCTGGCGCGGCTGGGTACGTTTGCGCAGGCGCAGTCGGGCGTACATCCGGAATTGCCGCAATTACTGGTTGAGTGTATCAACCGCAACATTTGCCCGCTTGTTCCTGAACACGGGAGCGTGGGCGCCAGCGGCGATTTGGTGCAATTGGCGCATATTGCGCTGGCGCTTATCGGCGAAGGCGAGGTGCGCTATAACGGACAGTGGTGCAGCGCCGCCGAAGCGTTCAGAAAAGAGAATCTGAAACCTCTTACCGTTCATCTGCGCGAAGGGTTGGCCATCACCAACGGCACCTCGATGATGACCGGTATCGGAATGGTAAACCTCGTGTATGCAAGGCGGTTGCTCAACCGCGCAGTGCTGGCTTCGATGATGATGAACGAAATCGCGTCGTCCTATGATGACTTCATGTCGGAGACGCTCAACAACTCTAAAAGGCATTACGGTCAGGCCGAAGTTGCCCGCGCCATGCGCTCTATTGCCTGCGACAGCCGACGTGTGCGCAAACGCGAAGATGAACTGTACGCCAACGGACATCAGGATAAAAAAATATTTGAGCATAAAGTGCAGCCCTACTATTCGCTGCGTTGCGTGCCGCAAGTGCTGGGGCCTGTGCTGGACGCCATCAGAAACGCGGTTGAAACGCTTACCAATGAGTTCAACTCTGCCTGCGACAATCCCATTGTTGATACCAAAACCCAATACGTATACCATGGCGGCAATTTCCACGGCGACTACATTTCATTTGAAATGGACAAGTTGAAAATTGCCGTCACCAAACTCACCATGCTGGCCGAGCGGCAACTCAATTATCTGTTTCACGACCGCATCAACGAAATACTTCCTCCTTTTGTGAACATGGGCGTACTTGGGCTTAACTACGGCTTGCAGGCGTCGCAGTTCACGGCAACCTCCACCACTGCCGAGTGTCAGACGCTGTCGAACCCTATGTGCGTGCACAGCATACCCAACAACAACGACAATCAGGATGTGGTCAGCATGGGAACCAACGCGGCGTTGATGGCAAAAACCGTGATAGAGAACTCGTTTCAGGTCATGTCCATCCACTACATGGCGCTGGTGCAAGCCGTCGATTGTCTGAAAATCAGGGAAGACCTTTCAACGGAAACGCGCGCCGTTTACGACGAAATCCGTGACTTTTTTCCCGTATTTGTCAACGATACGCCCAAATACAGGGAAATAGAGCGGATGAAAAACTTTTTGATGAACAAAAGCCTTCATTACTGTAAATTATAAACGATGAAATACGCACTTGTTACCGGCGGGTCGCGCGGTATTGGCCGTGCAGTATGCCTGCAATTAGCCGGTATGGGTTATCCCGTTTTGATTAATTACGCCTCGAACAGGGAAGCCGCCGAAGAAACAAAACGGCTGGCGGAGGCTAAAGGCGTGGTTGCCGGGTTGCTGCCTTTCAACGTTGCCAACGTTGAAGAGGTAGACAACGCACTCAACGGGTGGGCTGAAAAACATCCCGATGACTACATCGCCGTATTGGTCAACAAC
>Ga0082212_10006034_pt1 | contig 16367 bp, 2 predicted proteins | sample TergutNt197P3_FD_71548 | JGI IMG/M metagenome (GOLD analysis project Ga0082212, IMG submission 71548) | Neocapritermes taracua P3 segment gut microbial communities from Petit-Saut dam, French Guiana - Nt197 P3 | ecosystem: Host-associated > Arthropoda: Insects > Digestive system > Gut ... | reverse complement strand
CCGGTGGACGGAAGGCTATCAAGTTATCCTTGATGTAAACGGTGGTAACCTGCCTGTAGGCATTACTTCTCCTATTACACTAACCTCTGCCTCTACTTTAGCCGATCTGCCAATACCCACACATCCCAACGAAAAATTGGAATTCGTTGGCTGGAAGCTTAATGGTAAATTCATCGTCGAATCTGACGTAGAAACTGGCGTAACCGATACCATCATTGCCGGTAAAACCCTGGTTGCTCATTACAGTTTGAAGGTTAAACCGGACTTGGGCAACGAATATTTAAATAATAATGTTCAGAAATTCCCGGATATGTGGGACTTCGCAAATAATGTGACAAAGGTTGCCTTCAGCGACGATACTGACCGGGTAATTACGGAAGTGGTATGGATCGAGGTTCCCTGCGATGTTGACGGTGATGGACAGAGAGATCTTATCCGTGCCGAGTTCAGACGACCAATTGAAACCAAGTCAGAATATGGCGGATTGAAAACGCCGGTTATCGCTTCGGCTACACCCTATGCGCAAACATTTAGCTCTATTGGATCCCTAACTGGTGGAAAAGTTGATACAGATAATGACGAAGGTATCGACAACCCCGACACCACAGATTTGACATTCGATGACATCAAATGTGACATACCGACCTACAAGGATCTTCTTGCTGAAGGCGGCGGGCATATGAGCACGGACTTAAGTAAGTTTGGTATACCTGCACCGAGAGTTAGTGTAAGCTCCCAAAAGGAAGGAATAGCTGGAGATGGTATGAGTGTCATCGCTATGGGAAGAACATATCTTCCGCTCGGTTACACTGCCGCCCGCCTGACCATAATTGGCAGCACCTACGGTGAGGGCTTCCTTACTTATGGCGACTACTCGGAGAATCTCTGCGTAGCTGCGTTTGTGGACTGGCTTAATGGAAGATGTAACGCATTTACAAATCCGACCGATAAAATCCTGGTCGAGCCGCCCTATTGGGCAACGGGTGACGTGTTCATGACAGGAGGCTCTTATGGTGGAACCTTACCTTTTGCAGGACTTATCACCGGCGTCGAGGGCTTGAAATCAATTATGCCGACTTCTCCGCCAACAAGCAGCTATGAGTATTACAGAGCCAACGGTGGTGTATACGCTCCCGGCGGCTGGCAGGGTGAAGACGTCAGCATGATCGTAACATACTGCTTTGGAAGAGGTTATGCGGGTACCGGTGACCCGGCCGTACCGCTCTCACCGGTTTATGGCACATTTAAACCATCCGCTGACTACCCTACTCTTTGGGACAGATACTGGGCTTATCTTGCTGAATGCTATGAGTTACAAGACCGCGTAACAGGTGACTACAATACCTGGTGGGATGAAAGGAATCAGGTCGGCTTCGGCCTTGAGGATGTCAGGGACGGCGTCGGCATAATCCTGCAGCACGGATTTAACGACAATAATGTTAAGTTCAAGAATACAGCTCTGGCTTACGAAATGGCCAAGTTAATAAATGCTGATGATACTCCCAGAAACATTACCGCCAAGGCAATTTTTCATCAGGGTATGCACACAAACGTTACAAACCATAACGGACTTGACTTGAACCTGGACCTCCATCCATGGATAGACCACTATCTCTACGGCGTTGAAAACGGTATGCCTGACGACATGCCTGATGTCCGTGTTCAGAGCAATGTAGACATCGAATGGAAGGAATATCCGACCTGGCCGATGGGTGAGTATCAGAAGTTCTATCCGACGGTAGCGGCTGCAACCGACCGTGTGGGCACGCTGGGATTTGGAGTTCCGGCAGTTCCCGCCCAATCCACATTCAAGGATGATATTTTGTTTAAATTGAACCGTGGAAGCAAGGGCAGCCCAACTATACCCTCTTGGGTTGAGGGCTGGGATGAAAACGTTGGAAAGTTCGGCGGAGAGGTTAACACAATGCCTGCCAATCAGTTCTATCGCTGGAGAAACTGGCTGCTCGGCGGAGGAGAAACCACGGGAATCAACACAGATGCACTAATATCGGCATGGACTAACCCTTTGAATGCGCCCGCGGCATCGGCCACTGTACCGCCTGTACCGGCAGTAGAATTTGATCTTACTGTACCAGTGCGGGATCGTTTGCTGTATGTAGTGAATGTCGAGAAAGAGATGACGATCAGCGGAACGATCAAGATGACTGCTGAAGTTGCGGTGGATAAAAAGGTTGGCTATATGTCGGCTATGTTGGTCGACATCGGAGATGAGTTCCGTTACGGATCGGGAACAACAGTTACCGGCTCAGTAAAACTGCCCAACGGTGAAAATCAAAACCTTTCAAGCTGGACTAAAGATACATCTAAGTCATCCGCGAGGATCATCTCACGTGGTTCGGTGGATATCCAGAACCCGAATCCTGCAGGTCTGATTTGGAACGACTGCACTGATACACGCTTTATGGCCCCTTATACATGGCAAACGACTGCTATCACACCGGGAACATTCTACTCATACACTTGGGAAATGGACGTTATGGAATATACGGTTCTTAAGGGGCATCAGTTAGCGCTTATTATCTATGGTACCGATGTGGAATATACGACACGCCCGCTAACTCCTGAAAAAGCGCCTGAGTACACAGTAAAGATCGGCTCCGGAACATATCTTTCTCTGCCAATAGCGGCTGCCCCAACTATCACCGGACCTACTTCTATGGAGCTTACTGTCGGTTATACGGCGACTTCGACCGGGGTATACACTATCACCGGAATTCCTCCAGCCACAGTGACAAAAGTATCCGGCGATGCTGCTATCACCTGGAATAGCACTACGAAAAAGCTGGATATCGCAGCCGGTCTTAGCGCCGGAACTTATCAGGTTGTTCTAAAGGCTGCTAATGGTATTTCGCCTGATGGAACAATCACCTTCACCCTAACAGTTAAATCTAGTGATGGCAGTGGCACCGGCGGCGGTAGTACTGGCGGTGATATCATTGTAGGCCCGCTTAAACCCTCTCTCCGCAATATTCTGGGTAATGATACCCAAGGAGCCACCTTCACGGATGTGCCGGCTAGCCATTGGGCTTATCAATATGTGGAGTATTTGGCTCGCAAAGGCTTTGTGACAGGTAAAACTGCAACCTTATATGCTCCAAATGATTCCATTACCCGTGCCGAATTTGTTACTATTTTGGCAAGAATGGAAGGCGCTGCATTGTCTTCTTATAGCGGCCCCTTCACGGATGTTGTATCCGGCAGCTACTATGCCGGCGCTGTTGATTGGGCTGTTAAGGCCGGAGTGACTATCGGTACCTCCGCTACCACCTTCTCTCCCAATAGAACTATCAGCCGTCAGGAAATCGCCGCTATGCTAGCCCGTTATGTGACCTACAAGCTGGTTACACTGGTTTCTTATAACCAACCGCTCAGCTTTACCGACGAGGCTCAGATAGCTGCATATGCTAGGGACTATGTCAGAAATATGCAGATATCTGATATAATCAATGGTTATCCCGACGGCAGCTTCAAACCTTTGGCTAATGCCTCCCGGTCTGAAGCAGCTAAAATGCTGGCATTGATCCATTATCTGATGAGTAACAGATAAGCTTTTGTCATAGTTAAACAAGGAATCTGACATACCACTATTGACTCTTCCTCTGTCAAGTATATAGACAGAAAGAAAATATCCAAATCAAGCCGGTCACCTTAAAAGTGACCGGCTTTTGCTATTCCGGCTTAGTCCTCTTTTGCTGTCTGAATACCGCCTAATTTTGCCAAAAAGTAAATATATTCATATGTGTTTACAATAGAGGGAAAATGTGTTAATATGTAGCTATATGGATTTATTTGTCGAATATGATATGAATTGGAGGGGTGCATATGGGATGAATTAAAGTTAATAGTTGCTGCACCAAATGAGAGTAGAATTTTTTACGAGGAGGTATATTTAATAATGCGATTTAAAAAGTACTTATTACCGGCTAATGCCCTTTTTTTGCTTGTGTTCATTTTAGGTTTTGCCGCACTCGCCGGAGCCCTGGTTTTATCGGCAGCCCCCGCATTGGATAGTGATTGGGAAATAATGGATAACGAAAGTGAGTTGAATTTGGACCCTCAAGCAGAGAAAGCTTCTGAGCAAACTGGCTTTTTGGAGGACGAGCTTCCTGCCCCGGAAGTCGCAGATTTTAATGATGTTTATTTGATTAACTGTGATGTGTTGGAAATCGAGTACAATGAACCGATTACCGCAGCTCAAGCTAAAGCGCTCTTTACCATTAAAGTCGACGGGGTGGAAGCAGAATGGGAATTCCTTTCCTACTTCGATTTCGGCTCCTATGCGGATCGCGGCGGTGTTGTCAATGTGCGCCTGATTGAGCCGCTGGATACTGGTGAACCGCGCGGCAGAAGACGCGAAACGGCAGCTGAATCTTACCTTGCACGTACAGAACACATTATGGGGCCTGCTGCCGCCGAAAGAATAACGGTTGGAGTCGGCACTGAGACCAAAGAAGCAGAATGGAAGACATTCTATACAGAAAGATCACTGGGCCATATGTCCAGGGTGTATGCTTATGCTTCTGCCGAGGCAGGAAACAATGGGCAGCGTATTAAGGATTGGGCCGACAGTAATGACGGCAATATTTTCAGCGCTGACGCACAGCCTTTATATACGGACGAGTTCATAGCAAGGCAGGTTGCCGAAGGTATGCACAGGTTCTGCGGCCGCTCGGAATTTTTGACCTTGCCCTTTGTTGATTCAGGATTCAAGGCACTTCTTGTAGGTGCTTCACAATCTGTTTACGAAGCTCCCGAGTTTCGTGAGCTTTATGTCTGCGGTGAAACTACCGACACATACACCCGTACCAGCATCAAAGCTACCGATGTCCCCGGCAATTTCTTAGGTAACGGTAAATATAAAAAGCCGTTTATTGTAGGCACTGCCGATGACATTATGCGCCACTACAGCCCCCTGAAAGCCGACGGCACTTCTGCTAGCGGAAACGCAGATTCCGCGCGGCCCAGAAGCGATCACTTCCATTTCGGAGAAGCCTTCTTTGATATTTACTATGAAATCGGCGTAAAAGTAGGCTGCCCCCGCTTCCCCCTCGGCCCGGATAATGATCCGGACGATTACCGTTTCGATTTACAGCTTGTAAAATTTTATAACAATGCTAAGGCAGCGGGCAAATGGCCGGGTACTGCCATGATGGACAGTGTCAAGGATTATTACCTCTATGGTGCAATGATACACTGGGAATTCATTCCGGAATCCCAGGAATTCAAAGAAAAGACATTCCCCGTCAATACCCGCGCCGAATTGTACAAGTATGACTATGATTTGTATTATGCCTTAAGTGGCATATATGGGAAGTATGAGTTCTGGACTGGAGTCGGAAACTTACAGGGTGCCAGTACAACTGATGACACCACAAAGTACAGAACTCCCTGGTTCTGGCACAATCAGCCGGATAATTACGGTCTGCCGGCAACAGTTAGCGGCACTTCCGGCGTTCCGTATGAGCCACTTAAGATAATATCTGCTACTGTTGTCGCCCACAACCAAATTGATGTTGTATTTAACCGCGAGATAAAGACCGTAGCGAATGTAGCAACACCGTCAAACTGGATGATATACATAGATGGGGTACCAGTTAAGGGTGTAGTTCTAGAAAACAACGGTTACAACTGGAAAAGCATTCGTTTGCAAACCCAATGTCAGGTTAATTTTGCGACCGGTGAGGCAACAACTGTTGAGAGCGACAATGAGAGGAATGTATCTTATCCCGAAAATCGTTTGGACAATGGTAAACCCTATGGACGCTATTTTGCCGGATTCAGTAAAAGCGACCTTGATGAACGCAGTATAGCCAACGGCGGATGGATACTCAATGATCAGGTGCTGGGAGTAAACTCCCTGGAGTTTGGTGAATTTGTCAGCGTTGAAGAAGCAATAAAAAGAGGCGCGGATAAGGTCGGCAAAGTAGAGATAGAATATATAGGATCAGCTGACGTTGAAGCTTGGGACGGCTCTATATTGACCAAAAATACTAAATTCGAAGCAACCGGGTTCAGGCCTTGGATAGGCCATGCTTATAGAAGCCCGCTTACAGGCCTTTATATCTATCTTGATGCCGCTGTTGGTGACAATCCGGATTATGACGCGGAAATGGTTGCCATGGTCGGTGCGCAAGTTTATGAGGCTCACTTGCAGAACAACGCATATACAATATATCCCACCAGCGCGGGCGGGGCTGATTTCGACAAAGCATTTGGTAGCGGCAGTGGATCTTTCACAAGCACAAGCGGCGCTAACCAGTATAGCGCTGCAAAATGGGAAGATGGATTCCTTGGAGTTTCCTCAAGTTCTCTAACACTACCGACGACTATGCCTATCACTAACGACTCCGTAGTTTATGACAGGGTCGGCCAAAGAATAGCGGATGGAGCTGTGAGAGGTAATGGCGGAATGATAGTTGCTGCAGGGTCTATCCTTGGAAACCATCCTGGACAGCAGCCGCAAAGCAACGGGCTTAGAGGTACCAATGTGGGCGACAGTTACCGTGTTGAAGGCTGGGGCGGAACCACCTTCCAAACAGAAGATGTTTTGGTAATGCGGGATTATAATCTGTGCAGATATAGAAATGAAGCTCTGATTATGCACGAGGGTGGTCACGGCATAGACAGCTTTACCAACGGGGCAGCGAACTACGCTCAAAATATCTACAACGATATATCCGCAGCCTGGGCTACTGCAGCATCTCCTGTTAACGGGGCAAGATGGGCAGATGTGGATAACTTAGCTGCTTACTGTGGCACCAGAAGCGAATACACATCAACCCTTCCGACCTTCTATGCAGGTGTTATGCGCGAACAGATGATGGGCGTCAATGACTCTACCTGGACGCCTATGAGTACGAGAACAGAATTGTTCCGTTATGACCCCTATGGGTTTGAAGTATTCAAGAGGATATTCTTCGCTGATGAACTCCATCTCTGGTATGAAAACAAAATCGGCGACCCAGCCTATCGGGTAATGCCTGAGGATTGGGAGATCTTAAGAGATACTTATCCGGAATTCAGCCACTGGAAAGGTGTGGACGACTTAATCCAATGGGGCTATTCTATCCCGCAAGTAGCACGTTACAATCCCTATACTGAGAAACTTAATAGCCTCCCGGTAAAGTCACAGCTTAACAATGCAGTTAAATGGGTATCATGGAACGTTCCAGATGTATGGGGTCCAGAACCATATAAAGAGCCAACAAATATCGATTATCCAAACAATAGGTATGACTTCGTAGGTGGTTCTTCTTATTTCCCAATCCCGGACTTTGATGATCCGGATGGATTAGAACCTCTGAAGAACCAGGAGCATCCGTTTGCCAGATCGGGCGGTGTCATAAAACCGATGAGAACTCCTTTAATTGCAGCGCTAGCAGCACCGGTATGCGGAACTGTTGTCGATGATAGCACAAAAATACTTTCTCGTCCTGTTCTGGTGCAGTTCGATTTAGAGGATTACGATGGTAAAATAACCAGCAATAATGTGAGTACCAGCTTTGAGTTGAAGAAAAACGGCAAATATACCCATTTCTACTACTGGTCATTCGATAAAGATGAGGAAACCGATGTAGCCACAGTAACGATACGCCTGGATTGGCCGCTAGAGAAGGACGACATAGTTGAAGTAATTGCAGTAGATTTGGTAAAAATAACGATGGTCGCGAATGGTGGTGTAATTGGTGATAAGCCAGCCATAACCAGGAATTTTGCTATAGATGGAAAATATATTGATTTACCTTTGCCTACCCGCTCCGGCTATGGTTTCATAGGCTGGTTTACCGCAATGACCGGTGGCACTATGATAACGGCCGAAAGCATAGTTTCCAACGATGTAACTACTCTCTATGCCCGCTGGACGGAAGGCTATCAAGTTATCCTTGATGTAAACGGCGGTACCCTGCCTGTAGGCATTACTTCTCCTATTACACTAACCTCTGCTTCTACTTTAGCCGATCTGCCAATACCCACACATCCCAACGAAAAATTGGAATTCGTTGGCTGGAAGCTTAGTGGTAAATTCATCGACGAATCTGACGTAGAAACTGGCGTAACCGATGCCATCATTGCCGGTAAAACCCTGGTTGCTCATTACAGTTTGAAGGTTAAACCGGACTTGGGCAACGAATATTTAAATGAAAACGTACAGAAGTTCCCGGATATGTGGGATTTTGAAAAGGAACAGACAAAGTCGGCTTTCAGCACTGCCAGTGATCGTCTAATCTACGAAGAGGTATGGATCGAAGTTCCCTGCGATGTTGATGGCGACGGCAAGAGAGATCTTATTCGCGCCAGGTTTAAAAGACCTATCGAAACCAAACCGGAATATGGCGGCTTGAAAACGCCGGTAACAGCCGAGGTTACCCCCTATTCCAACACATTCGCGGCTCTTGGAGGAGCATTGGGTGGTAAGGTCGATATAGATTTTCCTGGCGAGGACAATCCTGATACCAGGCATTTGACATATGCCGACATCCGCTACGATGGGCCAAGATATAAAGATCTGCTTGACCCGGTTACCGGTAAAATCAAGGCAACCGGTTTGTTTGCCCCTTACGGTATTCCGGACGCCAGAATTCCGCTGAGCTCCCAGCCGGAAGGAAGTGCAACAGCCAGCTGGAATAACGCTGCTTCCACAGGCTGGCAAGCCTATTTTATTCCGCTAGGCTATACCTGCGCTCATCTAACGATAATCGGCAGCAACTACGGAGAAGGCTTCCTCACCTACGGCGACTATAATGAAAACCTCTGCTCCGCCGCTCTGGTAGACTGGCTAAATGGCAGGGTCAAAGGTTACAGCGATCCGACTGGCTTAGTTGAGGTATTACCTCCTTATTGGGCCACCGGCGAAGTAGCAATGGCCGGACAGTCTTATAACGGCACCTTACCATTCGCCGCAGCAATTACCGGTGTGGAAGGCTTAAAAACAATCATACCCTCTGCCCCGGTTACCAGCAGCTATGAGTATTATCGTACCAACGGTGGCGTCTATTCTCCGGGCAACTGTCAAGGTGAAGACGTCAGCGATATTATCGGCTACTGTTTCGGCAGAGGCTGGGCTAGCTGGTCTGCCTCTGACCCCGCCAATGGACCAACCTCACCAGTATTTTCAACATTCAACAGTAGCTTTTTCGACCCGGCAAAAACAATTTTTGAGCGCTTCTATGAGTATTTGGAAGATGCTTTCGATAATCAAGACCGCATAACAGGCGACTACAGCAAATGGTGGGATGCGAGGAATCAGGTTTCATTCGGCGATGACATCAGAGAAGACCTGGGAATAATCATGCTCCACGGCTTCAACGACGATAATGTAAAATTCAAAAATACAGCTTTGATTAATGATATGGCCGATAGATACGGCATCACCGCCAAGGCAATTTTTCATCAAGGCCGACATATGACACCCCACGACCATTTCGGACTCAACTTCTATTCGGATATTCATAAGTGGTACGATCATTACTTATATGGCGTGGAAAACGGCATGCCTGATGCTTTCCCGGATGTGCGTGTACAAAGCAATGTAGATATCAGCTGGAAAGAATACGACCATTGGCCTATGGGCGTGTATCAGAAATTCTATCCCACAGGTACGGGCAGGGTGGGAACGTTGTCCTTCACACCACAGACAACCTCCATTGAACTGCCATTCAAGGATGCTTTTATCCTCGGCTTGACCCGCCCAGAACAACCGATCCCCACAGCCCCCACTTGGGATCCGCTTTACACCGAATACGCGACGAAACTCGGCGGTCACGGGATAAGGCAAATGGCTGCCGATCAAACTTCCAGGTGGAGAAACTACATGTTCGGCGGTGGTGATAATACTTCCCTTTGGACCTACAACTGGACTGCGCCGGCCTCAGGAGTAACGTATGACCTCACAACTTCTATAGACGACCGGGTGCTGTATGTTATGGACGTAACTGAGGAAATGAGAATCAGTGGCGCCATCAAGATGACGGCTAAAGTCAAGGCGGATAAAAAAGTCGGCTCCATTTCTGCCATGCTGGTAGATTTTGGTAATGAACTTCGTTACGGCTCAGGCACTAGTGTCACCGATACAGTAACCGCACCTCACGGACTACCTGTTAACTTGGTAAGCTTTATCAAAGACGCCAACCCAACCCCCGCCAGAATCATTGCCCGCGGATCTGTTGATGTGCAGAATCCTAACTGGGATGGAAAAATTTGGAATGAATGCCGTGAACAGAACTGGATGCCCAACTATACATTCCAAACTACCGCCATTACCCCGGGAACATTCTACCCTTATACCTGGGAAATGAACGTAATGGACTATACAGTTCTTGCGGGTCATAAACTGGTACTGATGATTTTCGGCTCAGACCCCGAATATACTTTACGCCCCTTTAACCCCACCGGATTCACGGTCGAGGTTGGTCCTGATACATATCTCTCTCTGCCAATAGTTGGCTATGAACCGGCTGCCCCAACTATCACCGGACCTACCGCTATGGAGCTTACAGCCGGCTATACGGCGACTTCGACCGGGGAATACACTATCACCGGAATTCCTCCGGCCACAGTGACAAAAGTATCCGGCGATGCAGCTATCACCTGGAATAGCACTACGAAAAAACTGGATATCGCAGCCGGTCTTAGCGCCGGAACTTATAAGGTTGAGCTAAAGGCTGCAAATGGTATTTCGCCTGATGGAACAATCACCTTCACCCTAACGGTTAAGTCTGGTGATGGCAGTAGCACCGGCGGCGGTAGTACTGGCGGCGGCGATATCATTATTGGCCCGCTTAAGCCATCTCTCCGTAATATTCTGGGTAATGATACCCAAGGGCCCACCTTCAAGGATGTGCCTGAAACTCATTGGGCTTATCAATATGTGGAATATTTAGCTCGCAGGGATTATGTTAAAGGTAAGAGTGCGACCTTGTATGCGCCTAGTGACCCCATTACCAGGGCTGAATTTGTCACTATTTTGGCTAGGATGGAAGGGGCAGCTCAAACCGATTATTCCGGACCCTTTACTGATGTTGTACCCGGCAGTTATTATGCCGGCGCTGTTGATTGGGCGGTCAAAGCCGGAGTAACTATTGGTACTTCCGATACCACCTTCTCTCCGGGCAGAACGATCAGCCGCCAGGAAATCGCCGCTATGCTGGCTCGTTATGTTACCTATAAACTGGTCACGCTGGTTGCCTACAATCAACCGATCAGTTTCACTGACGAGGCCCAAATAGCTGCTTATGCCAAGGATTATGTCAGAAACATGCAAACAGCCGATGTGATCAACGGCTATCCCGACGGCAGCTTTAAGCCATTGGCCAATGCCACCCGGGCCGAAGCCGCCAAGATGCTGGCTCTTGTCCATTACCTGATGAATTACAAGTAGACTTTGCCCATAACTAAAAAGAAGGGGCTGTTGCTAATTAAAATGCAACAGCCCCTTCTTTTTGAATTGACATTATGTCAATAGCAAATTATAGAGAATTTGGGCAGCTTGTGCCCTTGTGGTTATTTCTTTAGGCACTAAACCATTGCCTGTGCCTTGAATAATATTGCATTGTGCCAAGTAGATCATCGCTTCAACAGCATAATCGCTTATTTCGGGATCTGTCACTGCGCTTTGGGAAGCAACTTGAGGCAGATTATTGGTTTCTTTTAACACATTATACAGCATAACACACATATCCTGGCGGGTAATGCTCTCATTTGGCCTGAATTTGCCATCCAAGCCGCCGCGGGCAAAACCTAATCTCTTTGCGGTTGCAAGATAGGGGGCAAAGTAAGCATCGGCCGGAACATCCATGAAGTTATTTGTTGGACTAGTATCAAGCTCTATGTTGTATGCTCTCATAATAAGTATCATAAAGTCAGCACGCCGCACAGCTGACCGGGGCATTGCGCTTTTGCCGTTGCCTTGCATTATTCCCTTTTCAGCAAGGAACATTATGGCATCGGCAAACCAATCATCGGCTTTTATATCGTTGAATTCTACTTTTGCCGGGGATTTTGTTGTGACGGAAGCAGGCTGAGTTGTTACACTTGGTTTTGGTGTGGAGTTTGTACTGCTATCGCTACCCGGCGGGGTCGTCTTTTTATCAACCGTAACAGTATCACCGATATTAAATTGAGGTAAGCCTTTTAATTCAGGGGGGAGAATATCCTTATTATCTGTAACAACAATGGTATTCTGCCCGTTGACAGTAGATCCATACGGCAAAACAAATGCCCAGTAAAGTATAGGCGCCGGCGGATGCCCTCCGTTGGGGTATTCAGTGTAATGGCCTAATCGCCAGGTTTGGGTATCTGATATTTTCAAATCAACCCAGTAAGGGTTACGTCCGCCTTCGATGTTAAAATCTTTTTTTGCCAAATAAGCAAACCCGGCTCCGGAACTCAGATAATCCCATTCTTTTTGGGTATTGATAATAAAGTAATCCCCTGCTTTTTCCGGCGTCAAATCTTCGAAAACCTGCACTGTATTTAGGCCGGGCTTCAATTTATTGGGGGTATAAGCCTCAATTAAGGCATCTCCCGTATCATCAAATCTGACAAAATCCTGACGCTTGTATTTATAACCGCCGGGAACAGGAACATTAAAATTATAGCCGCGATTCAGAGCAAATTCAGAGGTTTTTTTAAAAGATGTCAAAACGCAATAAATTGCATCTTTTATCACGGTATCGTAATTCTTAAAAACAATTTCGGCAAAAGTGAAATCATCATCACTTTCCCTTAAGGGCTTAACCCCGCCGGAGACCTGATAAAAATACACAGCCATGCTATCTCCGGCTTTCGGTTTAATTTCCTTCAAAACCTCGTTGAATTGCTCATCTGTGTTGATCAAAAATGGATTCTCATATGTACCGTCGCCAACCGGCATTTCAGCTGTCACTTCTGTGCTGCTATAGGCGCCTTGCACCTGAATTAAAGAAAACACCATAATACAAACTACAACTACCGAAATGATTTTTTTCATGATCCATCGCCTCCTTTAAATATTCATGGGCTTAATTCCATCCCTAAACAAATCTGAATACGTCCCGATGGTTTTCCACTTTTGAGTTTCATTTGACGAATAGATATCATTCTTTAAGTAGACAATTGGTAAATCGCATATTCTTTTTTAATAAAAAATGATAAATGATTCGCTTTGCTAATGATAAATAATCAATACAAAAAGTGCCCTCTGGTTCTTGGTCAAAAAATATTCATCATTCACAATTTATCATTCATCATTTATCATTGCCTCGAAGAGGCACTTTTTGGTGCGGACACCGGGACTTGAACCCGGACGGTTGCCCATTGGCTCCTAAGACCAACGTGTCTGCCATTCCACCATGTCCGCCTGGCGGCTTTCAGCCGCTAGTATTCAGTATTCAGGATTCAGTATTCAGCATGTTGGTAGGTTTTCGCGATGCGAAAACCTATACGTTCCAGCCACTAGAACAAGTATAAATCATAGCTGATCGAATGTCAAGATTTGGATTCTCTTTATTTCCAAATCTCGCTTCCTTCATCTTTCCATTCATACTCATGAGCTACCGATGCCTCGATTATGGCCGGGAAAGCCCAATGTGCTGCGGGCAGATCGGTATAGAGGGAATAGAAGTCACTTGGAATATCGTCCTTATCTATTATTCTTTCCAGCATCCTGTTTACTATGGTGACAGCTTCTCCCCTACTTATAAAGGCTGACGGTCTGAAGATCCCTCCTTCATATCCTGTAAGCCAACCTTTGCTAAAAGCCGAATTAATCTGCTGGTAGGCCCAGTGGCTTTCCGGTACATCGCTGAAGGAAGCTGATATGCCGGTAAGTAAATCATCAAACCTTGCTGTAATTGCTGTAAATTCCGCTCTTGTGATCATCTGATCCGGTTTGAAGCTGCCATCAGGATAGCCTTGGAGAAAGCCCGTCTTGGCCAGGTAATTGACAGCTTGGCTATACCAGATCCCATTTTTGATATCACTGAAGCTATTTGCCACCGCATCATTTTTTTCGGGGGTTCTTAAGAGCCGCCAGAAAATCATGGCCACATCAGCCCTGGTCATAGTAGCATCCGGACGTACCGTTTTGTCCGGATACCCCGTGATATAGGGGATATGGGCATCGGTTTCCAAAATCTCCTTGATCCTGCTGCCGCTGACCGGCTCATTTCCGGCATCACCTGTAGGGCTTGTCTGCTCAATTGATGCAGATGGTGCTGTTGTGCCCTGCGAAGCGCCTGTTTTGCCGCTTTCTGGACCATCGTCAAGATAGTAGACCTCGATCAGATTGTCACCTGCTTTCAGGGTGACGGCAGTTATACTATTTTCTAATTTATACTTTCTTCCGCCTTGAGTAAAACTGCCGGGGACATTTGGCTTGAACTCTTGTCCCACAAAATAATTACCCTGCAATATCTCTTCCTTAAGCTTTGCGTTATTATTCGAACGGTTCAAATACAAAACAGTGATCCCGCTGACATTGACAACCGTATCCTCAACATAGCGGAAGGTTATCGCACCGGGTACTCTTTGCGAAAGCACTGCCTTCTCGCCGTCCGCCAGCTTCCATCCGGTCAGGTCCGGAGCATTCACCGTTATGGCCGCTCCTATGGCGCCGGCCAAGGTATAGGAAAAGAGGATCTCTTCCGTATACTTATTAACAGCATTTATCATTACCTGATCGGTTTCCGGCTCCATATAGTCAAAACGTACCGGCTGACTGCCGGCGCCGTCAGTAATAAGACAATAGGCCGGGTCGTTGTTTAGCGGTTTATAACCCTCCGCATGGGGGGCATTGATCCTCGCCACTTCGCCAATGGGAAAGCCGCCCAAGTCTATTGTCTTAAACAGATCATCTCCGCCGGCTGTTGTATTATACAGCTTTGCTTCTACTTTCCGCATCTGTTTCTTATAATAGAATTCAATAGCCGAAGGCAGTTCGCCGCCGGTTACCGTATAGCTCTGAGCCGGGTCTATGGCAGCAAAGAAGTAAGGTGAAAGGTCATAGTCTTCTATCTTGTACTCTCTATCTTCAGCAAGAGGTATGGTGTCGGGACAGGCCATGATGACCCGGCCGTTTGTATTATCTTCTTTAAGGAGGATAAGAAGATTGCCCTCAGTCTTCTTATATTCAAAGCTTATGGTTCTGTTATCAGCGCTGACTGCGGCAATGCTCTTGATCAGATCATCAGCCAATTCATAGCCCGGGATATAGGGAGCGCAAGCGGTCAGGGGCTGTCCCAGATGGGCCGGCAAATAAATTTCGTCGAATTCAGGTACCGGTGTTTTATTCTTCAGTTCCGCCTTGACGGTAACATCTATCTCTGTACTGCCGTAGGTAAATACCAGATTGGTCTCGCTGCCATCTGCAGGAACTATCAGCAAAGAGGGAGAGAGCAATTCATAACCTATGACATCGAAGGCGGACACTTCTATTGTTTCCGTATCACTGCGCCGGACCATTAACACATGGTTGTAGAGATCTATGCCTGTGTCCTCATCAATGCCTTGGACCAGGATATTAAAAAACTCATCCTCTACAAAATTTTCCATATTTTGGTAATAGAAAGTAACTTCGTGGGAAGCGGAGATATTAGAAAACCCTACATGGGTGATATCCCCTGCCGGTTCAACCGGCCCGTTATCCTCCTGATACTCCTTCAGTATATAGCCGGGAAGATAAGGCACAGCCACTATGGCATCTGTACCCGCACTTACTTCCCGCAATTCAATTAATTGGGGAGCCCCCTCATCCTTGACTATATAGACACTTATCTCCAACAAAATTAAAGGTGCATAAGTAAATATTATCTCACTTTCGCCATCAGGTAATACCGGATTGGCCGTGCCTGCCTCAGGACCGGTCAGATAGTATCCGGGCAGGATTGGCGCATTGTAAGTCAGAGAGCTTCCCACTGTCGCCGGCACATCAAAGCCGGGGATTATATCCGCATCCGCGGCATTGACCATCCGGATTCTTACTGTGGTCGCTTGAGCCGGTTCAATCTCTTTGTAGATGAAGGTAACGATTTGAGTAGCCAAGAGAGTACTATTCGGATCCGCATATACAGTTTTGCTGTATCCTTCAGTCAGGGTATAGCCTGCTGCCGGTTCGGTGGTAACGACCGCCTTTTCCCCGGCCCGCAGCCAGTTTTCTTCATCGTCATAGTAGGCAGTGATATCCCCGGCGATTTTTAGCCCGTCTTCATCCACCCGGCGGATAAGTACCGGAACTTTTTTCTTGTCAAAATAAATCTTATAGATTTGTTCGGTAAGCACCTCTGTAATCAGCAAAGGCACGGTTGTTCCGGCAGCAGCTGATGTTGCCGGGTTAAAGATATAGTATCCATCCGCCACTTCGTCCTCTAAGT
>Ga0082212_10006033_pt1 | contig 16368 bp, 18 predicted proteins | sample TergutNt197P3_FD_71548 | JGI IMG/M metagenome (GOLD analysis project Ga0082212, IMG submission 71548) | Neocapritermes taracua P3 segment gut microbial communities from Petit-Saut dam, French Guiana - Nt197 P3 | ecosystem: Host-associated > Arthropoda: Insects > Digestive system > Gut ... | reverse complement strand
ATGTGGGTCATGGTTTCCAGCGATAAATTCTATACGCCCATTAAGTCTGTTTTTCCAATAAGTAACTCTTTTACTATCAATAAAATCGCCTAAAACATACACTTTGTCGCGCATAGATACTTTTCTATTCCAGTTATCTCGCAATATTTTATTCATTAGCCACGTACGCTTAAATGGGCTTTTATGCGCTTCTCGTCTATTATCAAAATGGGTATCGGCAATAAAGAATGTTTGGGGTGGGCGGTGCTTCCAGCGGCGTTTTCTTTCAGTCGTGGCTAGCGTGTAAACAACGGTTATAATGCAGATAATGAGAATGACAATGGTAAATATCCAAGGTGCGCTCATCTTATATTCTCCCTAGTAAAATAAATTTCCTCAACCATATGGTAGATTAACGCTTTTTCAAGCAAATCTCCTGTTACGCCACAGAATATGGGTACATTGCGCATAGTAGAATATTCACTGTAGATGGTTGCCCGAATACGCCATATAGCTTTGTACCATATTATACACCAAAGTGTTCATGCTAGCACCGTTGCAGATTTTACTCCTGCGTACAATAAACTTCCCCGACCTCACGGTCGGGGTATTCACTGCTTCAGAACAACTTTAAGCTGTTCTGGCCAGAGTCGGCAGTAGCTCATAAGAGGCATATATCACGAATCAAGGTAAAGCCGACTCTGGCGCGACTACCTCCCCGACTTGACGATCGGGGGTATCATTGTCGGAATGAAAGCGATTATATGTTCCTTGAGCACCTGTTCGGGCATAGTGATACCTAACTGGTGCATGTATTTAACAAATTCGTCCAGATGCCCGCGATATGCCTTTTATGTTTTGGTGCTGTAATTGGCGGCAGCCCCATAATTGTAAAATGTTTCAATTCTACCCGCCAATGTCGGATTGCCTAAAATTTGATGTATCGGGGTAGTTATGTGGTCACTAGTTAGCTTTGGCTGTGCCTGAGCAAACCGCGTAGTTATGTGGTCACTAAACAACTCATTTTTAGCCCATCAAGCCGTTTTGTGCGTAAAATCGGGGTGAGAGGATTTGAACCTCCGACCACCTGAACCCCATTCAGGTGCGCTACCAAGCTGCGCTACACCCCGGCATTGGCTAATATACTAGCATAATAGCATTTGCAGGTAAACATGGCGAGAGCGTCATGATACATGAAATGCCAAAACCCACAGGAAAATTTACTTTTGCATATTGGACGCTACATGCGTATTTGTGATAAATTAGCATGCAGGTAATTGCGAAAAAGCATATTGCAGGCATGGGATGATTTATGGCAATAAAACCGATTCTCCAAATTGACAATCCAATTTTAAGGCGAAAAACCAATCGTGTTAACAAGATTGACAAAACAGTTTTGCGATTGGTAGATGACCTGATAGACACGCTTGAAACAGCTGATGGTGCAGGGTTGGCTGCTCCTCAAATTGGAGTATCTCTGCGCGTGGCGGTATTGTGGCTACCGGATGAGGAGCCGTTGGTTATTATTAACCCTGAGATTATCAAGCGCATTGGTACGCGCGATGTGGATGAGGGTTGCTTGAGCCTGCCGGGGTATCAGGGCAGAATAAAGCGTGCGAACTCTGTTTCTGTAAAGTGCTTAGACATTGAAGGCAATCCTATGAAAATACGGGCTAATGATTTGCTGGCTCAGGCGCTTGAGCATGAAATAGACCATCTGGATGGTATTTTGTATATAGACCGCATGGATGACCCAAGAAAGCTTAGTAAGGTTGAGCCAGATGAAAAGAAGACATCCAAGGCATCCAATAGCAGGGGAATTTCAATAGGTGCAACTAATAAGGATACTTCAAATCCTGCAATGAATGGAGAGGCGCATGCCGAATAAACAATCTCAGATAATGATTCAAAGCGACTTTGATGGTACGCTTACTGTTGGCGACGTAAGTTTCCAGATACTTGATGAGTTTACCGGCACATCTTGGCGCACGCTTCTTGATGACTACATGCAGGGTAAGATGTCAGTAAACCGCTTTAATTCGGCTGTCTTTTCGCGTGTTAAGACTGACAGGGAAATATTGGATCGCTTTGTACGTGAGAATGCAGTTATTCGTCCCGGTTTTATTGAATTGTTAGACGTGTGCCGCGAGCGCAATTTTCGCTTCTTCATCGTTAGCAATGGTATGACGTTTTACATTGATAACATTCTGAAAATGATGGGCGTGCAAAATATTGAATTTGCTGCCGCTCATGCTATATTCCGCCCTGAAGGTGTGGAATCGTGGTATGAAGGCCCTGACGGACAAAAGGTTGAAGAGGGCTTTAAAGAGTCTTATACTGGGCGTTTTATACAAGAGGGCTATCGCGTGGTGTATTTAGGTAATGGTGAGTCGGATTTTGCGCCGGCGAGTATGTGCAGTCATATTTTCTCAATTGATAATCTTACAAAATGCTGCCAAAGAGCTGGCGTGGCTCATACGCCTTTTATCGATTTGCATGACATAGCGCGTGGCCTGAAGTTGCTTAGCTAGAGCCGTGGACCAAAGAGTCGGCTGCCCAGCCTTACAATGTTTGCGCCTTCCTCAATGGCTATTTTGTATGAATCGCTCATGCCCATGGACAGGTGTCGCATTTCAACTCCTGCGATGCTCTGCTGCTTAATCTCATTGAAAAGGTTACGAGTTGTGGCAAAATATGGGCGCAAGGCATCGCCTATGCAGTTTTGCGGCCCCATTGTCATAAGCCCATCAACTCGTATATGGCGCAATGTGGAGATGTCTCTTATGAGTTTTGCTGCATCCTCAGGCAACACACCTCCTTTTTGCATCTCGCGTCCTGAGTTTATTTCAATGAGTACCTGCATGATTTTTGCTATGGCCGCACTCTCTTTATCAATTTCTTGTGCCAGTGCCACAGAATCAACAGTCTCTATCATGTCAAACAGCCGTACGGCCTTGCGAACCTTGTTTTTTTGCAGGCTCCCGATAAAATGCCATCGGGCGGCGTATTTGACGCTATTACGTGCGGCGTCAGCTTCCTGAATGTAGTTTTCCCCGATGATGTTGATGCCGGCGTTGATGGCTTGGCTGATTTCCTCAGCCGTGCGCGTTTTTGCCGCTGCTACCAACTCGACTCCATGCGGCAACTCAGATAGCACCGCGCGAACATTTTCCGAGATGCTTTTTTCTGTGCTCATGATTATTTCTCAGCCTAATTCCTGATAACGAATAATTTCTGATGTGTGTTATTATTATAGCCTATGCTACAATACCGATTCAGGGTATTCACACGGGGGAGTGTCGGAACTGGCAGACGAGCAAGACTTAGGATCTTGTGCCGCAAGGCGTCGGGGTTCAAATCCCCGCTTCCCCAGAATTATAATTTCAACGGCAATAGTATCTGTCTTATGCCTGTGGCATAAGAAGAGTGCATTGACTTAGAGGGATATCCGTCCGTTCTTTCTCGGCTTTGCGCACCAGCATTGTGAATGTATCTCCATCAATGGTAGAACTTACCAGCGTGTGGCCTCGCATGCGCACGAAACGTTCCATGTTACGTTTGTTTAAGAGGTCCCCGACAACCTCCAAAATCTCAAGTGGTTTGATGTCCGGCAATTTGTCTTTAATCATGATATTGGGTTCCGGACACACCTTGCCTCTGGTATCCAGCGTGGCTGCAGCTAAAATATCATTCATGGCGCACCTCATATGCAATGGTTTGTGAATATAATTTCATTATCAAAAATTCAGCTTTGGTTTCCAATTTTTTGCCGCCGCGGCATTAAACTGACAAAAAGACTGTTTTTTGTGCTTAGAACATATACTGTATTCTACTCCTTATTTCACCATTTCACAAAGGTATTGAACAACTTTTCCTCCGTCTTTTTACATGTTTTCAATGTACTCCAGGACGGTCAGCCGCTCGTACTTATCCCCGATCTGAATTTTGTGTTGTTTTGGCACGTGGTATTTTATCACTCGCCATCGAGGGCTGTTCTTTTTCCACACAATCCCGATTGTATAGGGTGATTTGCTCCCGCAGGAATTCGGAAATAGTCTTTCCCTCTGCTCTCAGATTCTGCCGGAACAACTCGCTCTCAGCCCGTGGCAATTTGAACGCTATAAAGCCGTTGAGCTCGCGGTTGCGGGCTGTTTCTGCCTTGTAGTCCCTATCCATTTGCACCTCCAATCTTGTAACGCAACGATGCCATACCAGCAAGTTCCTTGGAGAAGTAGCTGCCGCATATGCTTATAACCTTGCTGTTATAATCGGACACCACACACTTTGCTTTATTGAAGCAAAAGGTGCTCAATATAGCTATACTGAAATAAACGAAAAATCGGAACAGCCGATTGACACTGCTTTTTAGCATATATATAATTTATGATAATAATAAAACATATTATATTGGCAAACTGTTAAAAGAAAGCTTAAGCAGGAGGTGCCAGCAGGAAGATTAAACTATTGAGGTGTCTAGACATACTGTACTATGGTCAAAGGAGATAGCAAAAATTGAATTTTTTGAACAAAAGTAAGTGGATTATCCTTGGTGGTTTTATTTTCGGCGTGCTGGGTGCGCTGGCTGTAAACTGGGGAAATCCCAACAACATGGGCATTTGTGTTGCCTGTTTCTTCCGTGATATTGCCGGCTCGCTGAAATTGCATTCAGCTACCGCTGTGCAGTATCTGCGCCCCGAAATTTTTGGTTTCATACTGGGTGCTTTCGGTACTTCCATTGCCTTCCGTGAGTGGAAGCCGCGCGGTGGTTCTTCTCCCATAATTCGTTTTATTCTCGCCGTGTGTGTTATGGTCGGCGCGTTGGTTTTCCTTGGCTGCCCTATCCGTTCGCTGCTTCGTCTAGGCGGCGGCGACCTGAGTTCATTGGTGGCTATTGTCGGCTTAATCGTTGGTGTTTTGGTCGGCATTTTCTTCCTGAAGCGCGGTTTTTCTCTGGGGCGCTCTACTAAGGTTCCGGCGATTGCCGGGCTTGTTTTCCCTATTATCGCATTAGTATTATTCGTGTTCCTCATCATCAAATCAGGCGCTTTGACTTTCTCCGAGTCCGGTCCCGGTTCTTTATATGTTAATCCGTGGCTTGGGCTTGGTATTGGCGTTGTTGTTGGTTTCATCGTACAGCGAACACGTTTTTGTTCAATCGGGTGCTGGCGCGATATATTCCTTGTCAAAAATTTCTATCTGTTCAGCGGTGTGGCGGCTTTCCTGATTGGCGTATTAATCGCTAACTATATTGCAGGCAATTTTGGTGCCGACGGTCCCTATCACTGGGGATTCACCAATCAGCCTATTGCCCTGCCTTATGCTGATGCAGATGGCGGCATTATCTGGTCACAATACATCTGGTCTTTCCTCAGCTTCTCATTGGTTGGTCTTGCGGCTACCCTTATGGGCGGTTGCCCGTTACGCAATACTATCCTTGCCGGTGAGGGCGATACTGACGCAGGCATCAGCTTGCTTGGTTACATCGCCGGCGGCGCCATTGCTATGAATTTCTTCATTGCTTCCGGTACCGGCGGCATGGGGAAATATGGTAGCTGGGGCGTGGTTGTGTGTTTGGTAATTTGTTTGGCAATTGGTTTTATCATGCGGGAAAAAGAAGCCGCATAGAAAGTTTGGGGGGATTTACTCTATAATGCTCTGAAATGACACAACATTGTTGGTAAGTCCCCTCAAAATTATTCTCAGGAGTGATAGATTATGGAAGTTGCCAAACCAGATAAGGCGAAATTCGTAGGCGATGGCATTATCATTTTTCATGATGTGTCTGGTGCTATGAAAGGCGATCGCGTGATTCGTGCCGCCGGGTATGAATCCAAGTTGGTAGCCCCGCCGCCCGAGTTGCGTATGGGGTGCGATCTTGCATTGGAGTTCAATCTAGTGGAACAGGTCGGCGTAGAGCGCATTTTTAAGGAAAAGGACGTGCCGTATCAGAATTTCCTGCCAATTACTAAGGGCGCGTCACAATTGTGCGATATTGTTAAGGTGACTGATTTTGGGGAGTGGATCATGGTTAAGTCCGGCAATATGAAACTTTCTTTTGAAAAAGCGACTGGCGTCATTGTGAACATATCGGGCGGAGGATGCCCTGATATACCGTACTTGAATGCTGAGATGGTTGGCAAAACACTGGCTGAGGCTCCTTTCCCCAGTGAGTTGGGTTATACACTGTGTGCGACTATGTTGCAGCGTGCTTATGAAGAAGCTGTCAGCAATTATAACGGAGGAAGACGCCAATGATGCTCTTATGTGGTACTATTCCCGACAAAAACTTGCCGGTTACGTATGGTCAGGTGAGTCAGGATGAGGATTATCTCTATGCCGGCGGACGGCGTTTTTCACGCACTCAAGGTACAGGTGCCATGATTAGTGCCGCCTTTGCAATCACTTCCTACTTCAAACTGGAAGCGCCGCACGTTTTGGTGGCGGGCGATATTGGCGGTGGCGAAGGAACGCGTGGAATATACAAGTATTTAATTGAGCATATTGTAGAATTGTCGCCTGAGTTAATGACGTTGCATTACAGCTTGCCGATTATGGCTTTGCTTCGTAAGCTCTGCGAAGCTGTTAAGGGGTGTCCTAATAGGCCGTTTATGATTGCCGATGCCGGTGCTATGTATGCTGCCAAGGGTGCCGGGCTGTCCTCCGAGTTTGATATTTTTACACCTGATCCGTCAGAAATCGCCTTTCTTGCTGATGCGCAGGCTACTCATCCGGCTTATATTTCGAATTATTTATTCGCAAGCGATGCCGATAAAATTCCCGGGCAGATAACCGATGCTTTTGCCAATAAAAGTGCGGCCAAGCTGTTGCTGGTTAAAGGAAAAACGGACTACGTGGCAGCTGACGGACAGATTCTGAGTACGATTAATGAGCCTGATGTGCCTATGCTGGAGCCTATTGGAGGCACGGGAGATACCATTACAGGTTTGGTTTCGGCGCTTGTATATGCCGGATTGGAACCTAAGGATGCGGCCGTTTATGCTTGCCGAACAAACCGCGTAGCAGGGCAGCTGGCATGTCCTACGCCGGCTACCAAGGTAAAACAAATAATAGATCAGTTTCCTGTAGTCGCCAAGCAGAATTATTGCTCTTGGGCTGGAATCTGTTATACCGATGCAGGCAAATAGGAGGGTTTATATGTTTGAAGTGGATGTTTTAGGACTGGCTTGCCCAATACCGGTTGTGCGTGTGCAAAAGGCTATAGCGGCCCATGCAGGCGAGGTATTATTGGTTAAAGTGGACGGGGCTACTCCAAAAGAGCATGTTACGCGACTTGCTGAGAGCAAGGGCTATAGCGTTAAGGCCGAAGAAAAAAATGGTGAGATTCATTTAGAGTTGACCCCTAAAACCTGAGGAGTATTTTATGGTTATTGAACTTGATTGCCGCAAGCAGGATTGTCCCTGGCCTATAGTCAACACAAAAAAGGCGTTGGAGAAGGCCGAAGGCGAACAATTGGTGACTATAGTTGACAGCATTGTTAGCCGTGATAATGTCAGGCGTTTCGTACAAAGCCAGGGACATACGGTAGAAATTGAGGACAAGGGCAGTGGAGTATATCATATGCATATTACGCCGAATCCGGATGCGGCTAATAAGCCTGCGGCTGCCGGTGCTCCTACTACAGGCGGTGTGGTTGTTTTTATTACAACCGATAAGTTGGGCGAAGGCGATGAGCGTTTGGGAACAATACTGATGAAAGCATTCCTGAACACGTTGCACGATTCCGAGCCTAAGCCTGAGAAAATAATTTTTATCAACAATGGTGTCAAGCTTAGTACAGAAGGCTCTGAAATGCTGGATAGTCTTGAGGCGTTAACAGAAGATGGTGTGCAGATAATTTCCTGCGGGACGTGTCTTAACTATTACGGCATAGTTGATAAGCTGAAGTTTGGCATTGCCGGCAACATGTATGACATAGTTAATGTTTTGCTTGAGGCTGGTAAGATTATAAAGATTTAGTTCTGGTAAGACTTTCTTATATGCCGCCGCCGTTACCGTGGTGGCATATTATTTTATGATAGTTAAGCTTCCGAGCACGTGCCCTATTGGGTCGCGAATTACAAGTTCGGCATGGCAGTCTGCGCTTGTTTGTTCTTTGTTAATCAGCACCATGTGTGCTCCATCAAAATACTTGATTAACCCGGCTGCCGGATATACATTTAGGGACGTTCCTCCAACAATTAGGGTATCCGCTGTGCTAATGGCAGATACTGCGCCTGCGATGGTTTCTTGGTTTAGAGGCTCCTCATACAGCACTACGTCAGGCTTAATGATGCCCCCGCATGGACAACGGGGAATGCCCTCAGAATTTATAACTATTTCCATGGAGAACATTTGTTTGCATGTTACGCATATGTTGCGGTGGACCGAGCCATGCAATTCATAGACTGCGCGAGATCCGGCCATTTGGTGCAACCCGTCAATATTTTGTGTTGCCACTGCAATGAGTTTTCCGGCTTCTTCCATTTGGGATAGCGCATAGTGGGCTGCGTTGGGCTTAACCCCTGGGCATATAAGCTTTGCCTTATAGAATCTATAGAATTCCTCCGTATGCGCAACAAAAAATGAATAGCTTAAGATGGTTTCCGGCGGATAGTCATATGTCTGGCTATAAAGGCCAGCTTGACTGCGAAAATCAGGCAGTCCGCTTTCTGTGGAAACCCCGGCACCGCCGAAAAAGACAATCCTAATGCTTTGGTCAATGATTTCCTGCAGCTTTGGATATGCAATTGTTGACATGGTTTTCCACTCCCTTTCCGTTAATGTATGGAATTATTCATCATTAATATGCTGATGCTTAGGACGGGCTATTGCATGACAGCTTTATCAAATATCTGACAGGGCAGCTTCCTGCAGAGCCTCTGCAAGCGACGGGTGCGGATGTAACGTATGCGACATGTCGCGTGCGGTGGCACCCATTTTTACCGCCAGAGCACATTCGGAAATCAGGCTTGCGGCACCACTTCCTACGAGTTGTGCCCCAAGCAATTTGCCGTTACTCGCCTCTATTACCAGTTTTACGAAACCGCGGCGCTCTCCCTGTATAGTTGCATAGGGATTGGATGCCATAGATGAGCGCAGAATGCGCACAGCAATTCCATTGGCTAAGGCTTCTTTTTCATCAAGCCCCACGCTTGCCACCTCAGGGGTTGTAAAAACGCAGTGTGGTATGGCGGTATAATCAATGCCCTCGTTGCGTCCGATGGCATTGAGGGCGGCTATGCGACCTTGGGCTGTGGCCACATAAGCGAGCATGCTTATCCCTGTCACGTCACCGGCGGCATAGATATGCGGCACGTTGGTTCGCATGTATGCATCAACCTTGATACCTCGCTCGTCACAGATGACGCCGGCGGCGTCAAGACCTAAATGCGCAAACTCAGGTTGCTGCCCGATACATACGCAAAAAGCCTCAGTATCCAGTGACGTTTCAACTCCGGCATTGTTGAAATATACCTTTCCATCTGTGGCTCCGCTTTCTATTTTATGCACTGTGGAGTTTGTGTAAATTTGTATGCCGTCGCGTTTGAGCGCGCGTTCTAGAACCGATGTTATCTCTGCGTCTTCGTAAGGCAGTATGTGAGGTGCAATTTCCACGACGCTTACCTGACTGCCTGCACTGTGCATAATTGTTGCCAGTTCAAGCCCAATGGCGCCACCGCCTATTATAACCAGTCTGGCCGGTATGAACTTCAGTTCCAGCAAATCGTGGGAGTACAGAATGTTTGGGTTGTCGCCACATTGTACGTTTAGTATCTGCGGCGCGGAACCGCTGGCGATGATGATTTTAGCTGCATGCAGCATTGTTATCGCACCATCGGATGTTTGTATTTCTATATCGTATGGGGAATGGAAAGAGGCTTTCCCTGTTAAGTTGTCTATTTTATGCTCTTCCAGTAGTTGTGCCATGCTGGAGTGCAAAATAGAGATGACTTCATCGCATCGCCCCTTTAGTTTTTCAATATCGAGGGTGCTATTGTCACAAACTACGCCGAATCGAGTGCTTGTTTGCATGGAGCGTAGTAAATTGGCTGAATGCAACATGGTTTTGGTGGGGATGCAACCGTGATTTAGGCATGTTCCGCCCAAGACTGCCTTTTCTACCAACACAACGCGTGCTCCTGTCTTGGACGCCTGCACGGCGGCACTATATCCGGCCGGACCTCCGCCAATGACGGCGATATCAGTAATAATCCTGCTCATACGCTACTATTTCAAAATCAGGATGATGTAATCCTTGGATGAAAGCATATCATCAAGTTCGGTTGGCTGATTTGGCTTAATCAGAAGCATCCATCCCTGCTCATATGGGTCATTGTTGACGAGTCCGGGCTTTTCAGATAACTCGTTGTTACTCTCAACAATCGTGCCGCTTATGGGGCTGATAAGGTCTGAGGCAATTTTTGATGACTCAAAAGAGGCGATAGGATCTCCTTTGCTTATAAGCTTACTGCTCCTGGGTAAATCCAAGTATACGATGCGCTTTAGCTGCTCTTGGTAGAAATATGTCATTCCAAGGCGTATGTTGCCATCGGGTTCTTTCTTGCACCAAACATGGTCTGCGCTGTAAAGAAGTTCTTTTGGATGCATACCGTTGCCTCGCTGAATACTGAATTTATGCACTTAGGATAGCATATGTATTGAGGCAATTAAAGCTTTTTATAACAATCTTAAATTCAAGTTAATGCATGGCAGCGTCTCCTGCTTAATTTCAGCTTAATTTTCGAGGTTGCCACAAATATATTGATGTGCCATTATGGTAGCAGATGTTTCTATTGAAGTGCGATAAATGCAATAAACTATTGAGGTCAGCATATGAAAAGCATTAATAGCTATCAAATCAGAATCGGAAAAACGATACTTGCGATATCTCTGATGAGCATGGTATCGGCAGGGCTGTTTTTAACAGGCTTGATGTCAATTGCGCCTATGGTAAGTGCGGCAATATCCAATGCAGTAATTACTACGGAGCAAGAACTTCGTGACGCAATAGCTAATGCGCCCGGGGGTTATTCGAGCACACCCTTTATAATTCAATTTGGTGATAATGTTTCCTTGTCGCCAAATTCCACCATTTCAATTCTTGTAGGCAGGAACATTGCATTTACAGGTGGTAGTAGTCTTACTGGTGCAAGCGGGAAATCTACACTAATCGTAGAAAATGGAGGCACCTTAACACTTGATGGCATAACTGTGTCACATAATGATACTTCAGGTGATAGCTGTGGTGTAACTGTCAACTATGGCGGGAAACTTTATCTGAATAGTGGGAATATTTCAGGAAACACCTCTGAATTTGGTGGTGGCGGCGTAAGCAACTGGGGGGCTTTTGAAATGTTGGGCGGTGCAGTTTTGGATAACGAGGGTGCCACCGGCGGCGGCGTGTATAACAGAGGCATGTTCAAAATGTCTGGCGGCGTAATATCAGATAACACCACAGGTAACTTTGTCATATTAATGCTGGATGGTTGGGGTTTTTTCAACCGCAATGGTGGTGGTGGCGTGTATAACACAGGAACATTTACAATGCTCGGAGGAATGATTGCTAATAATACCACTAAGTTCAATGGCGGCGGTGTGTATAACATTCCAGATGCCACTTTCAATATGCTTGGTGGGGCTATTTCAGGAAATAATGCCAACCTTGGTGGCGGTGTGTGCATAGGTGGGACATTCAATCTTTCTGGTGGTGAGATTTGCGGGAATACCGCTAGTTACGGTGGAGGAATGTACATTGCCGGTTCTGAGCCCTCAGAGTCACAGAGTGTTGTCAACATGTTCGGAACGGCATGCATTTCCAGTAATATCGCGACTTATGATGGTAGTGGTGTATACAATGACTATGGTGGGATTTTTAATTTAGCTGATGGAACAATTGACAGCAACACTGCAGGAAACAACGGTGGTGGTGTGTTTAACCGTGCTGATATTGCAATAACAGGCGGTTTTCTTTCCAGCAATAACGCCAGCAATGGTGGTGCAGTGTACAACTATAGTGGAGTGTTTAACTACAGCGGAAGTGACGAGGTGTATGCGGGGTTTGGCCCTTCAAGCGCGATAAAATCAGCCAAGTACAAAAATGGCAGTTTTAATATGTCAGGCTGTACCATTAGCGGAAATGAAGCGACTTTTAATGGCGGAGGAATCTATTTTGATACCACTTTGCCAATCAATTATATTTCACAATCAATGAGTATCTCCTCCAGTACAATAGAAGGAAACGTCGCTGGTGAAAGCGGCGGCGGTATCTGGATTACCCACCCAAGCCTCAAAGAATTGTTCATTGATTCTGCGAAAGTACCAAACAGTACTGTGTTTTCCAACAACTTTGCTTCAAATGCCTGCAATCGTCTGTCGCAAGACAATGCTACATATGCTTCCAACATTTTAACAAATGAGTGGTCAGATTTGTCTGCTTTTGGTTATTTTCAGCAAGGTTACAACAACTTTGATATTTCCTACTCTACTTACCCCATACCATATTATACCGTTACCTATTTGCCTGGCGAGCATGGTGATTTCGCCCCGCAAATTGCCTACAACCTGCGCCTCGGAGACCCCATACCGAATGCTCAGTTTAATCCAGCGCAACATGGATGGAGATTCAATGGTTGGTTGTCAAAGGATGCGCTACCATTGGGTTCCGCAACGGTTAGCGGCGACATCACATATGTGGCATTGTGGGAAAGGATTTCCTTAGTTGTTGCTTTTGTCGATTGGGACGGAAAGCTAATAAAAATTGAGACTGTTTTGTATGGAGATGTGGCTACGATGCCGTCAGGCGCTATTATCGGTTCTAAAACTATGCGCTCCGGATATACTTTTACTGGTTGGGAAAGTTCATATCAAGGGAATATAGCTACTGTGTCGGATGGCTTTGACCTGAGCGATATTTTTGCCAGATTGAATGGCGGCGTGTCCTTTATTCCATGGTTTTTCCCCATTAGTGGACACTATGAGCACACAGATATTGTTTTTACGGCCCAATACATACCGACCGTTATGTATGAAGTTGTCTTTCGAGACTGGGATGATACTTTACTGTCTCGTGAATATGTTGAGAGCGATGGTTTTGCCGTTTCTCCACTTGTCATCGGCGATAAAGCCTGTCGTCCGGGTTACATTTTTATTGGCTGGGATAGTTCGTTCGACAGCGTGACATCCGATATGACAGTCAAAGCACTTTATAAACCATACGAAGCTCAGTCAATATTGAAGTTTGACCTGATTTTTGGCGGTAGTATCTTATTGATGGTATTGGTGGTTTTAGGCGGCATGTTTGTTGTAAAACGTAAAAAGCTTACCACAATTGATTAAACAAGCATGGTTATTCTTTGCGTCAAATGTAGCGCTGTAATTCATCCGGCTTGATTGACATAATATTGCATGTGAATTTGGGTGATTGACTGCCGTATTTGCTGCTACCAAATAATAGGAGCGGTCAATTCGGTGCGAAATGTCATTGCGTGTTTCAAATTTTCATATTGACAGCGCTTTGTATTACGTAATAAACTAACAGCGGCTTAATCCACAGCTATAATTTTAACCGGAGGTGAACAAATTGCCGGAGGAAGAAAAAGACAAGGCTCTTATAGTTTTCGATTATATTTTTCATGCTATGCGAGCTAAACCGGTTCTTGAAGAGGCCGGTTTAAAATCGCGCGAAGTGGCTCCGCCAGCAGAATATCGCACGGGTTGTGACCTTGCAGTCGAAATTGATGCAACTGACGTGGATGCTGCGGAGAATGTGCTTATTGAGAAGGGCGTGATGATGTTGGATATACTATTCATGCCCAAAGGCTCTGAGTTTGTTCCTGTATATCTCACCAATCTCATGAAAACCGTGGATTATGGCGACTTTGTCATGGTACGTTGCGGTAATATGAAGATTACTTATCAGAAGGGTAGCGGCAGGATAGTAAACATTTCCGGCGGCGGTTGTCCTGATATTCCGTACCTTGGCATGAAACTCTATGGCACGGTTATTGGGCAGGGACCGAAGCCGCGCACGCTGGGCAAGACCATATGTGCTTATACCCTTGAGCATGCTTATGAAAAAGCACTGGAGATCTTCAAAAAAGAGAATAAGAAGAGGAAATAAATATGCTTTTATTAGTAGGAACAGTACCTATTGAAAACTTACCACTTACTTATGGCCCCGTACATTATCAGCCCGATAAGCTTACTATCGGGGATTATACGTTAGAGGGTCAGTACGTTACCTTGGGTACGGCAGCCATGATTTCTGCTGCGTCTGCTACGTGTCAAGCCATTGGAGCCGACGAGCCTTATGCGTTGGTAATGGGGGATACGGGCATGGGCGATGGCACAATGAAAATTTTGAAGTTTCTTACTGATGAGCTTGCCAATCTCGCACCAAGGGTCGTCACATTGCATTATATCTTACCCACGCGCGAGTTGTTTATGAATTTTGTTAACACGGCGCGTAAAATGGAAAATGGACCTTTTCTTATCGCCGATGCGGGCGCATTACTTAATGCCAAGGCGGTTAAATTAGCTTCAAAGTTTGATCTTTTCACGCCTGACCCTGGTGAGTTGAGTTTCCTTGCTGACCCGGATGCGGCGCATCCGGCATATGTGCAGCATTTCATTTTTAATGTTGATCAAACTGAGGTGCCTCGCCTGAGTAAAGATGCCTATGACCACGGTGACGCTCCGCGCTACATGGTTGTAAAAGCGCCCATTGACCATGTGATAGAAGAGGGCAAAGCCGTTGCTACCATAAATGAGCCCAACGTGCCTACGATGGAACCTATCGGTGGTACAGGAGACACCATCACCGGTGAGGTATCAGCACTTATTTCAAGCGGCATGGATGTTGTTGATGCATGTATAACTGCTTGTAAGATTAATCGTACTGCAGGTGAGTTGGCACGTCCTGCGCCTGATACCACTATTGCCCAGTTTATTCCGCATATAGGGGAAGCGGTAAAAAAAGTATTGGGCAAATAGCCCGCGTCGATTATTGGTTTGCCTGGAGTAAACAGCAGCGGAAGGAGAGGGTGTCTGTATGGAGCAAAATAATCCAAGTCGTATAGCTAGGGTGCTCAAGTGGCGCCCCAATCTTAGATTAATCGGCGGCAGGGTTCGCTCTTGGGTTATGTGGCGCCCGAGTATCAAGTTAAGCGGCAATCTGGCGCTTATTACGGGGATTACTATGGGGGTGCTGGCAGCGGTGGTTCAGGCTTATTTTGGCGTGCAGCCTCCGGCTGGCGAGGGAATATGTGCTATTTCCCATCCGGCGGACCTTGTTAACTGGTTTGTGGATAAAATCGCCGGTACTAACTATGTAACTCATGATGTATTTGTCACTGTGCCCGTGCTGACATCGGTGGGGTTTATTTTGGGGTCCTTTGTGGCGGCGGTTCGCAATAAGGAGTTCAAATTCCGCAGTGGACCGGTGCGTGACAATATGCTGGCCTTCATTTTGGGTTTTCTCATTATCAATGTTGGACTGCTATGGGGATCATGTCCTATACGTACCGCAATACTAGCCTCCTATGGCATGTGGCTTGCTGTTTTAATACTTGGGATGATTGTATTGGGCGTGGTGGCAGCTTGTCTGTATATTAAGTGGAAAGTAAGGAGGGCAAGCTAATGTTGGCGTCATGGAAAATCGGCTTGGCTACGTTAGTTATTGGTGCAATAGTGGGTTATCTTGGGCAACGCTCGCGTTTTTGCACTATTTCGGGCATACGAGACTTTTTCTTGGTTAAGGATAGCTATCGTCTTAAGGGTTTGATAGGTATTGTTATCGGTGGTGTTTTAGGGTTCGCACTGGTAAATAAATTTGGTGGTTCGCTTGAATATTTTAGCAATCCCGGTGGCTGGGAGTTCATGCCAATGTTGCGTAATGGTTTGGATGTGGCTCCTGCTATCCTTGTACCAATTAGTGCGATAGGCGCTTTTTTGATGGCTTATTTTTCTGTTATGGCGGAAGGTTGTCCCTTCAGACAGCATGTCATGGCCGGCGAGGGCAGGTCATCCGGTATTATATATATTATCGGGCTTGTGGCAGGAGTAGTATTTTACGACATAGCTATTATGCCATATTTGCAGACTTTGACAGTAGCTGCTTGACACCGTCGTTTATCAGGCTATTAGTGAACTCTTGCTTTATACCTAAATCTCCTACATTAACTTTACACCAAGCTTGACGTTTTGGGCGCTCTGAACGTGAGGAGATGTTGATTTAAGTAACCACTGATTAACTATCAAAATAGCTTATAAGAAAGTATAATTAGGCATGAAAGGACGGTGAGCAAAAATGCAAATCCAAGCATGTCTATCAGATATTGAATATGACGCTCGTCGAAAGAAAACACGGAGAGAAGAACTTCTGGGTACCA
>Ga0082212_10006032_pt1 | contig 16369 bp, 11 predicted proteins | sample TergutNt197P3_FD_71548 | JGI IMG/M metagenome (GOLD analysis project Ga0082212, IMG submission 71548) | Neocapritermes taracua P3 segment gut microbial communities from Petit-Saut dam, French Guiana - Nt197 P3 | ecosystem: Host-associated > Arthropoda: Insects > Digestive system > Gut ... | reverse complement strand
CCCGGAAATTTCATTTGGAAAGTACCCTGACATGGGATAAAGTAATCGCTACCAACCACCGGGTGAGCGCGCTCGCTTACTATTACATGAGCGACCAAAAAGATACCTACGATTCTGAACCTGTACGAGTCGCTGCAGGCCGCAGAGCCTTGGAAGCCCTTCCTAAAAGGTATCAGGGTATTTCGAGCCGCCTTACCTACGGCTTCAAGGATACTTACATGATTGATTTTAACTTCGGCTACACGGGTTCCGAAAACTTTGAACCGGGAAAACAGTTCGGTTTCTTCCCATCGGTGGCTGTCGGCTGGGTTCCTACCCAATATCAATGGCTAAGGGATAATATGGAGTGGTTGACTTACCTTAAACTCCGCGCTTCCTACGGTTCGGTGGGCAGCGACCGGATTGCCTCTTTTCGTTTCCCGTTTTTGACAGTTATCGGCGAAAACCAACCGGTAGGATGGGGCAGCACGCTGAACGGCGTCAGCGAATTGCAATTCGGCGCTAACAATCTGATGTGGGAAAAAGCGCTGAAAGCCAATGTGGGTATCGAAGCAAACCTGTTCCGCGACCAACTGACGTTTGTGGCAGACTTTTTCAACGATACGCGCGAGAGCATTTTCCAGCGACGCGAAACCATACCCGGTTATGTTGGTTTGGTCAATTCTGCACGCCCCTACGGTAATGTGGGGAGTATGCGCAGTTACGGAACGGATGGAAATATCTCCTACTCATACGATATCAATCGGGACTGGAGTTTTACCCTGCGGGGAAATTATACCTATTCGCAGAACGAGATCATCAATTGGGAACAGGCGCCGACGAAATATCCCTATCAATCCCTTAACGGATATCCCTACAACACAATATGGGGTTACATCGCCACCGGATTGTTTGTCGATGAAGACGACGTAGCCAATAGCGCTGTCCAGTCTTTTGGCGGATACAAAGTCATGCCGGGCGATATCAAGTATAAGGACATCAATGGCGACGGAGTGATTGATTCGGACGACTTAGTGCCCCTGTCCGATCCTACCTTTCCGCGACTGATGTATGGATTCGGCGGCGAAATAAAATATAAAAGCTTCACACTGGGCGTATTGTTAAAGGGTACGGGTAGAACCGACTTTTATCACGTAGGCTATTATCATGAAGATTATGGCACCAATGGTCCGGGTTACGTACCTTTCAACAACGGCAGGGTGGGGAATGTGTTGTCTATTCTCAAAGATCCTTCTTCCCACTGGATACCGATGGATTATGCCTTAGAAAACGGTATTGATCCCGCTTTGGCTGAAAACCCCAATGCGCGTTTCCCGCGGTTCTCGTATGGATACAATAACAATAATTCGCAGTTGTCCACTTTTTGGAAAGATGACGCCCGCTACCTGCGTCTGCAGGAGGTTACGCTCAATTACAATCTCAAAAAGGATTTTCTCAAACGGGTAGGTTTGTCATCTATTGATATACAGCTTGTGGGTATGAATCTTTATGTATGGGATAAGGTGAAATTCTGGGATCCGGAACAGGGATTCAGAAACGGACGCGCCTATCCGATCCCATCCAGATATAGCCTGCAAGTTTATCTTAACTTTTAAAAATAAATTGAAAAATGAAAAATATAGTAAAGCTTACAATACTGTGTACAACGGTCGTAATCATGGCGATGTCGTCGTGCAATTATCTTGACGTTGCCGATAATTTTGAAGAAGCGTTTAAATACGATTCGATTTTTGTCAACAAAAGGAATCTGGAACGCTATATATGGGCAACGGCGGCCAATTTTCCCGATGAAGGTTACAAATTCGACAAACTGGGTTCGTTTGCCTGCGACGAGGCTTTCTCCATTATGATAGGCGACTATTCTGCGCTGGATTTTGTACAGGGACATATCACGCCCACCAATCTTCGAGATCTGAATATATGGAATTCCATGTACATTATCATCCGGAAAGCCAATACGATTCTTGCCAATATGCACCGGGCGACAGACTTAGTCGGAAGAGAAAGGGATGAACTGACGGGCTATGTCTATTTCTTGCGCGCCTATGCCTATTACTGCTTGCTGATCTATTACGGTCCCATCGTGATTGTCGGAGACGACGTGCTGGATACCAACGAAGAAGCAAGTTACTACGATCGTCCCAGAGCAACATTCGACGAATCGGTCGATTATGTTTGTCAAGAATTGGAGCGGTCGGCGGCGCTTATGCCGGAGACGGTTTCTGCCAGTTACTTCGGACGACCTGCCGCCGGATCTGCATTAGGCTTGAGCGCCCGTTTGCGCCTGATTCAAGCAAGTCCGCTGTGGAATGGAGGAAACGCTGCCCGTCGAACCTACGGAACGTGGAAAAGATCGACCGACAACGTAAATTATGTTTCTCAAACCTACGACGAAACGAAATGGGCGGAAGCGGCAGCGGTTTGCAAGCGTATTATAAATACAAACATCTATGCCTTGCACACTGTCCAAAAAATGACGGATTCCCCTATACTGCCCGACAATGTATCGCAGGAAGATTTTCCCTACGGAGCAGGAAATATCGACCCGTTCAGGTCGTATTACGATATGTTCAACGGAGAGTCGCCGTTTGCGCGTAACCCCGAATATCTGTGGGCACAAAAGTCGCCGGGTTTAATTACCTATACGCGACATTCTTTCCCTTACGAAACCTACAACGGATATGCCACCGTATCTGTACCGCAAAAAATTATTGACGCCTATCGTATGGCTGACGGACGCACCATCGAAAATTCAAGCGATGAATATCCCTACGAAACGAATGGTTTCTGGAATGTAGGGAGAGATTTGGTGTTTTCAGGTTACAGGCTGGTCGGGACCACCACATCTATTAAAAGTCCTGTCCACAAGATGTATGTAAACCGCGAATTAAGATTCTATGCCAGTATCGGATTCAGCGGAGCGGAATGGCCTATGCTTTCCACTTCGAACCTGAGCAAGAGGAACATTCAGTTTTGGTATAATTTGGATGGTAATGCGGGCAAAAATACGACTCGTAATTTACCCTACAACGTAAACACGACGGGCTATACCTTGAAAAAGTTTGTCCATCCCGAAGATTCATGGGGCTCCCCCGGTCAGGGCGAATGGTACGAAAATTCCCGGCGCCTGGAAAAAGCCTATCCGGTTATCCGATATGCCGAAATCCTGCTTGCATACGTGGAAGCGTTGAATAATTTGACTGGCGCTCATACCATTACGGGCAGCGATGGAAGAACCTATACGCTTACCAGGGATATCAACGAAATGAAAATGTATTTCAATATGGTTCGTTTCAGGGCAGGACTGCCGGGACTGACCAATGAAGAACTCGCTTCGTCGGAAATCATGCAGGATTTGATAGAACGCGAACGGATGGTAGAATTGCTTCACGAAAATGCACGTTTTTGGGATGTGCGGCGCTGGGGAAAGTACGAACTTACCGAGAGAGAACCCATTCTGGGTATGAATATGGATACAAACGGTTTGGCATTTTACAATGTGGTACCTGTCAACCAGGCGGTAGCCCGGAACAGGGTTGTCGATAAAAAACTTATTCTTCTCCCGATCCCGTTGAACGAAGTAAGGAAATCTCCTTCGATGGATCAGAATCCGGGGTATCAGTATTAATTGAATAACTGAATAATTAAAAATTATATGAAAATATCAGTAAAAATAAGAAACTTGTTGCTTATGGGCGTTTTAGCAATATTTTTTGGGGCTTGCAACAACGACGCCATTTATCAGAACGAGCATTACAAAATTCAGGTTTACCTGTTGAGCGGGATGAGTAATATTTATGCTGCATCTTATACGCTCAACGAAGACGCCCCTGTGCGCTATGTTACTGTCGGTTGCGGCGGTTCGAATACCAACGGGGATGAAATTGTGATAACACTCGAACCGAATCCTGCTATGTTGGACAAATACAACAATTTGAATTACGATTACGAGAGTCAGTATGCCCAATTGTTGCCTGCCCACAAGTACGATATTGAGTCATACTCGGTAACGCTGCCGGCTCATTCGGATTATCACTATGCAAATATGCCGGTAAGGGTTCGTCCCTTGGGTTTGTCGCCCGATTCGATCTACTTCATTCCGTTGAAAATCAAAAGCGTGTCGAACTACGAGGTGAATGAGGACAAACAGGACGTGCTCTTTCGTGTAGCAATTGAAAATGATTACGCAAAGCAGTTAGTCCCCACCTATTACACGAAAAGCGGTGCGATGACCAATCCGATAACCGTATTGAGTGGCGCAAAATTAGTGCAACCGCTGGATCGCGACAAGGTGAGGATGTTTATTGGCAACGAAACACATGACGGAACGACTACTGTTGCCGATATCGAACGCTTGTCTGTTGTGGTACAGATCAATCCGGACAATACCCTCACTGTTTTGCCTTATGGCTCGATAGATGTAGAAATGCTCGACAACTTGGCAAGCTATAACCGCTACAACCCGGCCTTGATGCAGGGTACGACCAAACAGCGCGTATTTTACCTGAACTACCGTTTTCGCATCCAGAACGCAAATGGAACGTACGGAAGTTGGAGAGAGGTGGAGGAAAGGTTGATACGGATAGAAGAAGATTAAACGGAATGTATTGTATTAAAAAGAAAAGAAAATGAACAGATTTTTGAATCGGACAATAGGCGTCTTCATTGGTTTATGGATGTTTACAGGATGCGCACAAGGGCCCGAACGGGAGATAGAATATACACTTTATGTTACCCATCCGGAATTAAACATGATTGTAGGCGAAGAAATTCAAATCACGGCAAGTCCTACCAGCCAAACGTTTACCTGGGAGAGCACCGATCTTTCCGTTGCATCCGTTACATCAACCGGTTTGGTAACCGCATTGCAGGATGGCGTATGCTTTATCAATGTAACCAGTAGCGGCGGTTTGTTTCGGGCGATACCGGTCGATGTGGTAGCGCATTAATCCGGAATGTATAAGAGAGCAATCATTGTCATCGCCGTTTGCCTTGCAGTCTTTCCTGCACGGCTAAGGTCTGCTGACTCCCAAACGATTACCGATTTCAGATTTACCCCCAATACGACGGGGTGGAGTAAGGATTTTATCGGCGTCATTGATCATCAGCATCATACAATCACATTCACCACGCAGCAATGGATTGAAAATATAGCAGCTCTTTCTGCTACGTTTACTCTCGGCGGCGGCGGCGAAGTATCTGTCAATGGCGCCGTTCAGGTAAGCGGAGTTACGATGAATGATTTTCGCAAGGATGTTGTTTATACCTTAGACAACGATGTGCAATATACTGTCATATTCAAGTCGCCGCAGGCAAGCGGACTTCCTGTGATTAATATCCATACCGAAAATGGCGCCGCTATTACAAGCAAAGAAAATTATATCAACATGGTATTTACTCTGACCGACCCCGACAATCCTAAAAATAATATCACAAAGGCTGCGATGAACGACCAGATCAGAGGACGGGGAAACGATAGTTGGATTAACCCGAATGCAAAAAAAAAATCGTATCGTATTAAGTTCAATTCAAAAACTTCTTTATTTGGTTTAGTCGCCGCAAAAAGTTGGGTTTTGATTGCTCAATATCGCGATGCAACTTTGTTGTATAATGCAATTGCATTTGAATTAGGGCGCCGTTTTAATTTTCCGTTCAATCATTCGTATCATTTCGTAGAACTTTATTTGAATGGAGATTACAAGGGAAATTATTTACTTACCGAGCAAAATCAAGTCAATCCGGGAAGAGTGGATATTGATGAAAATGAAGGTTGGCTGATCGAAATGGACGGTTATTATGATTCCGAGCCCAAATTCAAAACAGCAAACTACCAACTTCCGGTGATGATACAATCTCCTGAATTTGAGCCGGCTAACATCAATAATCCTGCTTACGCTTTTGTGAGAAATGAAGTAAATACTTTGGTAAATGCTGTTGCCTCTGTTACTTTTCCTGAAAACGGATACCGGGATTTAATCAATATGGATACTTTCATTGATTTTATGATGATAACCGAAATTACGGATAATAAGGATTTTCAAGCGCCTATGTCCACATTCCTGTACAAAGACAAAGGCGCTGCGATAAACATGGGACCCTTATGGGATTTTGATTGCGGGTATGGATATGGTTACAACTATATTCATTTTCGTTATCCGGATACAAGAACGCCGATGCATCCTTTTTTCAAGAAGTTTTTTAATGACCCGGTATTTCTGGCTAAATACAAAGCAAGATGGAATGAAAAACGGGAGGATATTCTTTCCATGCCCGATTTTATGGATGAAATGGCCGCTAAGTTAAAAAAATCGGCAGAGCAAAATTTCCAAACATGGTGGTATCGGACCTATTCACCCTGGATCAACAGTCATCCTTACGAACCGAATGATTTTCTATACTCTATTTCGCTGCTGAAAAATTACTATAAGGCGCATGTCGCCTATCTTGATAAAGAATTTTATACTACTCACATTGATTTGCCATCCGTAAATCCCTTGAAGGCATGGACAAACAATGGAATATTGCACGTCGCCGGTCTCACAGCAGGCGAAATTTTGAACGTGTATAGAGCAGATGGCGCCTTGGTCTTCAAAAGCATCGTTACATCCGAAGAGGTGGCGATACCATTGCACGTTCAGGGGGTATATGTTGTTCGTGCAGGGAATCATACATTAAAAGTATCTTTCATTTGAGGTGTTGGCGTCTCCCCTTAGACCTCATTCCCACCTAATTCCCCAAACAGAACAAACTCAGTAGCAGATTATTTACGGTTTGTTATCCTGACCTCATTACCGCATTTGCCCTTGGTCGTGCATCACCTACCTTTTTACCGTTAAAAAAATATTTTATTATCTATTGCCATATTAATATTTTTTTTTATTTTTGTAGCAGTAAATTTTAAATTAAAAACTTTATGAAGACATTAGTAAAGCAAAGTATAATCTTGCTTCTGATTTGCGGAGAGATTTCTTTTGCCATTTTTTCCTGTAAAGGAAACGATTCTACACTTCCCGAATGGAAATGGGAAGACGGAAAAGAAAAAGAAAAAGAGGGCGGAGAAGAAGGGGGAGAACCCGGAACCATTGCTGCAAAACCCCGGTTTATCTGGATAGATGCAGCCGCCAATTTTCCCGACTTTGCCAATAGTAAGGACAATATCCTTCGGGATTTGATTTTGGCCAAAGGAGCGGGTTTCACCGACATTATCGTGGATGTACGCCCGAATTCGGGCGATGTGCTGTTTGCCACTTCCGTTGTGGATCAGGTGAAATGGTTGGGAGCCTGGCTGCCCGGAGGATACACCCGGGTAGAACGAACAGCTACCTGGGATTATCTTCAGGCGTTTATTGATGCGGGACATACGCTCGGACTGAAAGTGCATGCCGGTATCAACACCATGACCGGAGGGAATGTTACCTCTTTGGGGCAATCGGGCATGTTGTTCCGGGATGCCGCCAAACGCAACTGGGCAACGCAGTTGTTGACCGAATCGGGTATCGTCAGCATCTTGGATGATAGCGGAAAGAGCGCTAAATTTTTTAACCCTGCCAACGAAGACGTACAAAACTTTTTGTTCAATTTACTGGAAGATTTAGCATCCTATCCCGATTTGGACGGCATCGTCCTCGACCGTTGCCGGTTTGATGAGATACAAAGCGATTTCTCGAATTATACGAAAGGGAAATTTGAAGATTATTTGGGCAAAACCCTGCAAAACTGGCCGGACGATGTGATGCGGGCGAATATCCGGACCGGAAGTCTTCCTTCGCAAAGCACCCTGCCGCCTTATTTCAAACAATGGTTGGAGTTCCGGGTAAAAGTGATTCACGATTTTGTGGCAAACGCCCGCGATCGCGTAAAAGCAAAAAATCCGGACATCAGTTTCGGTGTATATGTGGGCGGATGGTATGCTTCTTATTATGGAGTAGGCGTCAATTGGGCAAGTAAAACTTATAACACGGCTACTTACCATTCCGAATGGGCAACCGCTGATTACCGGAAATACGGATACGCCGATTTGATGGACGTCATATTGATAGGCGCTTATGCCGCACCCAACCGGATCTACGGAACCGGTGAATGGACGGTTCAGGGCTTCTGCATTTTGGCAAAGGATAAAATCAAAGGTGATGCACCGGTGGTGGGCGGCCCGGACGTGGGCAACGGCGATTGGGCGGTAGGCGGCACTGCCATCAACCAAGCCATCACGCAATCGGTGGATGCTGCCATTAACGCCGGCGACGGATATTTTCTGTTCGATATGATTCATTTGAAAAATAAGAATCAATGGCAATATGTGAAGGATGGTATTGATAAGTATTTGAAAAGCCTCGAGAAATGAACAGGAGGTTTTGTTCTTTATTGCTTATTGTTTGCCTTTTTCTTGCCTGCAAAGATGCGAATTCCAATCTGTCGCAACTCATGGACACGTTTATCCTATCGGTGGAAGTAAAAAACAAACAAACGGGCGAAATAAAAATCGATAACTTTGCCCGTACTATTGATATTGAATTAGCAAAAGGCGAGAGCAAAAACAATGTCATTGTCAGTCTTGTTCTTGCGGAAGGAGTGTCCATGATTTCACCCGCCACTCAGGAAGCCGAATACAATTTGGAAAATGCGGCTACTATCCGCTTGTCTGCCGGAAGCAGGGAAGTAAATTTCAAAATGAGCGCTAAAGAATATGACCCCAACCCCGATCCTAACCCTGACCCTGATCCCGACCCTGATCCGGTCTTCAGTTTCTTTCCCGATGAAATCCGGCCTGCCGCTTCGATTAATTGTTTTCAAGGCGCTTACTACCGGAAAGTTGTTTCCAGTAAGGATAAATGGCGGGGAATTTCGGTGGTGGTGGTATTACCTCAAATCTATTACGACCCTGACCGTCCCAATCGCGACAAACCGGGGCAATATTTAGATAATTTTTCCATCTATCTTGGCGGGAATGCCGGCGGACAGGAAACCGACATCGGTTTGACTTGGGAAGTGATACGCAATGCGCAAGGGAATGTTACTCCCGATCGCATCTGTTTCCGTCCGTTTTGGCGCTGGACAGCATCCGGCGATCAGGCGGCAGGCTATGCCAATGCTGATGCGCAAAACACCAATTATCACTATTATCCGGGCGATACGCTTGCTATGTCGCTTTCGGTGGTGGGGAATGGCATCTTGCGTTTTGCAGTGGCCGGACAGGGACGTATCGAACACAAACAATTCTCTGTCGATTTCCCCTGCAAAGCTTATACGCTGTCTGACCCTGCAGAATACAAGCGGGTGAACGCCATCGATCAGGTGGGCAACGAAGGAAAACCCGTACAGGCCACAAAAGCCAAAACAGAAGGTACCGAATGGCTCGAAACCAAGTTGTTGAGGCTGAATGGAACAGAAGTTATCCCGGTTCCGATGCATTCGGGACGATATACGGATATGAGATGCCCCTCCACTCAAAATATCCGGGTGATAGCTTCGGACGAGGATCTGAAAAAAGGCGCCGAGAAAGTGAATATTTACGGAACGCCGGACAATTAAGCAATGAATGAATCATCCTGAATTTTTGTTAACAATATAGAATATGAACAGAAGAAGTTTTATCCGTAATTCGGCAGCCATTGCCGCCGGATTAACTATTATCCCCGGACGTGTGATGGGGAATCGCTTTGGATATACCGCCCCAAGTGATAAATTAAATATTGCCGGTATCGGCGTAGGCGGTATGGGACGGCGCAACTTAGCCAACATGAACACCGAAAACATTGTGGCTCTGTGTGATGTGGACTGGGCGTATGCTGCAAAAACTTTCAACGATTATCCTGCAGCCAAACAGTACAAAGACTGGCGCAAAATGTTTGATGAGATGGGCAAATCCATTGATGCGGTGATGGTGGCAACTCCCGATCATACGCATGCCGGCGTCACTGCCCATGCTATCACCTTGGGAAAACATGCTTATACCCAAAAGCCGTTGACGCATTCGGTCTATGAATCCCGATTATTGACTCAATTGGCTAAAAAGTATCAGGTAGCTACCCAAATGGGCAACCAGGGAAATTCGTTCGACTGGTGCCGCAGTATCAGCGAATGGATATGGTCGGGAGCTATCGGCGAAGTAACCGAAGTGCATACCTGGACCGACCGTCCGATTTGGCCGCAAGGATTGCAACGCCCGAAAGACACGATGACAACTCCTTCCACATTGGATTGGGATTTGTTTATCGGTCCTGCTCAAGCGCGTCCCTATCATTCCGTTTATACACCTTGGAACTGGCGCGGCTGGTGGGATTTCGGAACCGGTGCGCTCGGCGATATGGCTTGCCATATTATGGATCCGGTGTTCTGGGCATTGGATTTGAAATATCCGACCAAAGTGATCGGAAGTTCTACGCTCTGCAATACCGAATCGCCTCCCCATGCACAAATTGTGGAATATACTTTCCCGGCTCGCAAACCCAAAGGAAAAGTGAATATGCCGGAAGTAAAAGTTTCCTGGTACGATGGCGGATTGTTGCCGCCCCGGCCTTCCGAATTGGAAGACGGCGAAATGATGGGGGATGAGAATGGCGGAATCATCTTCATTGGCACGAAAGGAAAAATCATGACCGGATGTTACGGCATGAATCCTACTTTGCTGCCGAAATCGAAAATGAAAGACTTCGCGCAACCCACGCCTTCCATTCCAAGAATAACGGGAGGAAACGGGAATATCTGGAACACCAATGCACATGAACAGGATTGGATCAGGGCTTGTAAAGAACCGGCCTCATCGCGAGTGGAAGCTTCGTCGCATTTTGGATTCTCAGGTCCGTTCAACGAAACGGTCGTAATGGGTGTACTGGCTGTCCGCCTGCAGGAATTGAAACGCGAATTGCTGTGGGATGGCGAAAATATGCGGTTTACCAATATCTCGCCCTCCGATACCATCCGGATAGTGACGGTGGATGACTTCAAAGTTATTGACGGCGATCCGAAATTCGATCGGCAATTTGCCAACTTCAATGCGAAGGAAATGTCGGAAGAGTGGATAAGGCATACTTATCGGAATGGGTTTGATTTGCCGGGGATGCCTTGGTGAATTAATAATTAACAATTAATAATTAAAAATTATGAGAATATTGAAAACATATTTATTTGTGTTGGCGCTGTTTATAGTATGTATATCCTGCCAAAAAACATCGACTATCCCTTGGAAAGTCGGAGCGCAAGCCTATACTTTCCATAAATTTACTTTTGTGGAAACATTGGATAAATTAGAAACATTGGGATTGCAATACGTCGAAGTGTATTACGGCCAGCTTTTGGGCGAAGGTTTCGGCGAACAACGAATGGATTTCAGCATGGACAAAGCCACCCAAACGAAAGTGCTGGAAGCTGCTGAAGCCAAAAATGTAAAAATCATGGCAAGCGGCGTAGTTATCTGCGACAGTGAAGAAGAATGGGAAGATCTGTTCCGGTTTGCTCAAGCGATGGGCATATCCATCATCACCTGCGAACCGAAACCCGAACACTTGGATTGGGTCGAAACATTGGTTGATCAATACCAAATTGATATTGCCATTCACAACCATCCGCAACCGTCGAATTATTGGCATCCCGATTTTGTGATGAAAGCGCTCGAAGGACGCAGCCAAGGCATGGGCGTATGCGCCGATGTAGGGCATTGGAAACGGGAAGGTATCGATCCGGTGAAAGCTTTGGAACAAGTGGGCGGCCGCTTGAAATCCCTGCATTTCAAAGATGTGAAAGCGCCCGAAGCCGGCGAGGCGGAACAGCACGATGTGATCTGGGGAACCGGCATCTGCGATGTACCGGCGATGCTGCAAACACTCCAAAAAATCAATTTCAAAGGTCTGATGTCGATCGAATACGAGCACAACTGGGATAATTCCGTACCCGATATTCAAGAAAGTCTTGAAAGGATGAAACAAAATCTATAATCCAATAAAAAATGAAGAAGATATTCATTTTCATTGGCTTATGTTGTTTTATTGCTCTTCATGCTCAGACCGATGTTCGCAATATCCTTTTTTCGGGCAAAGTACACGACGGCAATTCCGGGATAGCCGGGGTTGCCGTTACCGATGGCGTCAACATCACACATACCGACGCCAAAGGAAATTACAAACTGCTGAGTAATGCAGCGGCTGAATTTATATACATCACACTACCATCCGGTTACGATATTCCCATCCGGGACGGAGCGCCCGATTTTTATGTTCCGGTTAGGGATAAATCCCAACCGAAACAAACCGTTCACTTTGAATTGAAAAAATCCGCTCGCGATGATTATCGTCATACGATGATTGTCTGGGCTGATCCGCAGGTGTATTACGAAGACGAGTTGCCTTTGGCGGAAAATGCAGCCCAAGATGTGGCGGCATTGGCGCGGCAGTCGGAAACGCCCGTTTATGGAGTCGTATGCGGGGATATTGTCGGCGACCATCCCGAACATTACACTGCGCTGAAGAAGATATTGTCCGATACCCGTGTCCCGTTTTTCTTTGCTCCCGGCAACCATGACATGACCTTGGACGTTCGTTCCAACGATTTATCTAAAGATACATTCAAAAAGACTTTTGGTCCCGATTATTATTCTTTCAATCGGGGTAAAGTTCATTATGTGGTATTGGATGATGTTTTTTATGTGGGACGCACGTATTGGTACATTGCCTATCTTCCCGAAAAGCAATTAGCCTGGCTGCAACAGGATTTGGCTGCTGTGCCTGCCGGTTCCACCGTGGCGGTTATTTTGCATATACCCACTTCGACCCGCGAAACGCAAGTGCGGGAGAATATGCTCGAAGTCCTGCAAAACCGTCAACATCTGCATGATATGCTCAAGCCGTATAAGGCCCATATTTTTTCGGGACACATGCACTACAATGATAATATCATCCTCACCGATAATCTTTATGAACATATCCATGCTTCCGTTTGTGCCGCATTTTGGCAAACGCCCGAATGTAGCGACGGCACGCCGCAAGGATATGGCGTTTACGAAATAAACGGAGAAGATATGCAATGGTATTATAAGTCCGTTGGATATGATAAAGATTTTCAATTCAGGGCATATCCTGTCGGCGATAATCCGGAGAAACCGGCCGCCGTTACTGTCAATGTATGGAACTACGACCCGCAATGGAAAGTGCATTGGTATGAAAACGGCGTATTGCAAGGGGAGATGACGCAATACCGCGGTCACGATCCATACACCACCGACTATATCGTCAAAAACAAAGCGAAATTCCGCTACAATTGGATTTCCACCGGAGCTACCGATCATTTGTTTTTTGCCGAACCCTCTTCCCCGGATGCGAAAATAAAAATTGAAGTGATGGATCGTTTTGGAAATAAATATATGGAGGAATTAAAATGAAACGAAGAAAATTCATACAAACCTGCGGCTTGGCTTCTGCAGCCGCATTATTGCCCGGAGCATCGGTCATGGCTTCCGGTTCCGGGCGCAATTGGACCGTTAATCCGGCCATCAAACCGATCGTAGGATCGTGGTTCGAATTTGAACATCATAATCAGTTAGGGGCAAGACACTGGAATCCGTTTTTGCCCAAGTTTACCACCGAACAATGGAAGGCGATGGTTTACGATATACGAGAAATCGGTATCGAATATCTTTCTCTGCTTTCCGTTGCCTACGATGGGAAAACCTATTATCCCTCCGCTTTGCAACCACGGCATGACTTTGCCTGCGCCGATCCTTTGGAAGCGGTTCTCTCTGCCGCCGACGAATGTGGAATCAAGTTTTTTGTCAGCAATGATTATTGGGCGGATTGGACACAGGTGGAAAAAGCCATGAAAGAGGAAGCGATTTGGACGATACGCGAAAAAGGGATGGAAGAAATTGCGGAGAAGTATTCCCACCACAAGAGCTTTTATGGATGGTATTACCCGAACGAATCCGAACTCAAGCCGGTTTTTGATGATTTTGCAGTGAAATACATCAATCGCTGTTCCCAAATTGCCCGTTCGTTAACACCCAAGGCTCTCACCTTGGTTTCTCCTTACGGCACGCAATATGTTCGGGTGAACGATCAGTATATCCGGCAATTGGAACAGTTAGACGTTGATGCCATTGCCTATCAGGATGAAGTAGGAGTGAAAAAAATAAACCCCGGAGAAGCCGGCAAGCATTTTGAGGATTTGTATAAAATGCACACCCAAGCCGGAAGGGCAAGATTATGGGCGGATATAGAGATTTTTGATTTTGAATCCGAAATCTATCGCAGTCCGGGAATACCGGCGACGTTTGAAAGAGTATTGCAGCAAATGGCGGATGTATCGCCTTTTGTAGAGCATATCTTCATGTATCAATACACCGGTTTGATGAATAAACCCGGCACATCGGCTTTTGCAGGACACAAAGATTCGGAAAAACTGTATAGCGATTATGCCCAATGGCTAAAAAAATGAAAATAAACCGGTATCTGCTTGGATTGATAGTGATAGTCATGGCAAATGCCTGTCAGTCGCTACCCCAAAAAGAGATAGATGTGCTGGTGATTGGCGGCACGACGAGTGGTACTTCGGCGGGAATACAGGCAGCCCGGCTGGGTGTAAAAACCTTGATTATAGAGGAAACTCCGTGGCTGGGAGGGATGTTGACTGCCGCCGGCGTGAGTGGAGTTGATGGTAATCATCACTTGCCTTCAGGCATTTGGAACGAATTTCGCGAAATGCTACGGAAGCATTACGGTAGCGCTGAAGCATTGCAAACCGGATGGGTAAGCGCCACGCTGTTTGAACCTCACGTGGGCGATAGTATCTTTAAAGTCTTAGCGGAAAAGGAAAATAACTTGGAAGTAATCTACGGATATTATCCCGTGTCGGTTCAGAAAACCGGCAACCGGCTCACCGGAGCTACTTTCCGGAACGATGAAGGGAAAGTCTTGCGGGTAAAAGCGAAAGTCATTATCGATGCTACCGACTTGGGCGATGGCTTGGCGATGGCAGGCGCAACGTATCATTTGGGTATGGACGACCAATCTGAAACAGGGGAAAGTATTGCTTTGCCGCAAGCCAATGATGTGGTACAAGACCTCACTTGGGTAGCAGTTTTGAAAGATTATGGAGAGAATGCCGATGTAACCATTCAAAAACCGGAAGACTACCATGCGGAATGGTTCCACGGATGTTGTTCCACCTCAGACGGGAACGCCATGGATTGCCAAACGATGTTGAACTATGGAAGATTACCCAATCATAAATACATGATCAACTGGCCGGTGAACGGAAACGATATTTACCTGAATGTAGTGGAAATGAGTCGCGAACAACGAGCGGCGGAGTTACAAAAAGCCAAAAACAAAACTTTAGGTTTTGTGTATTATATTCAGACCGAATTGGGTTACAAATCTCTGGGACCGGCTGACGATGAATTTGCAACGGACGACCGCTTGGCTTATGTGCCTTACCACCGTGAAGGCCGCCGCTTAGATGGTATAGTGCGGTTTACTTTCGACCATGTATCGGAACCCTGTCAACAGCATGATAAGCTTTACCGGACAGGCATTTCCGTGGGAGATTATCCGGTTGATCATCATCACAAGTGTAAACCCGTAGTTCCTGACCTGCATTTTCTTCCGGTTCCATCGTTCTGTATCCCTTTGGGTGCACTGATTCCCGAAACGATCGACGGCTTGATTGTTTCCGATAAAGCTATTTCGGTAACTAATCTGATTAACGGATCCACACGCTTACAACCGGTGGTATTGTTAACCGGGCAGGCGGCCGGAGTATTGGCGGCGTTGAGCGTTGCCGGACGTCAATCGCCTCGCGAAATTCCGGTTCGCGAAGTACAGCAAAAATTGTTGGACGCCTCAGCTTATATCATGCCTTTGTATGATGTGAAACCGGATCATCCGTATTTTCAAGCAATCCAAAGAATTGCCGCTACCGGCATTCTGAAAACCAAGGGCGAACCCTACGCCTGGGCAAACCGTACCTGGTTTTATCCCGACAGTTGTATTACCGCCGGAGAATTTTATGAGGGATTGAAAACGTATTACACGGTTTCCGACGAACCGGATGAGAATCCGTTAACCATCCGGAAATGTGTGGAAATACTGTCTTCGCTCAAAGAAAAGGATTGGGCAGAGAGGATTGAAAACGATTGGAGAAACATCTCGCTGCGTCCTTATCAACCGGATGTTCCGGCAACAAAGCAGGAAATAGCCGTCTTACTCGATCGAATACTTGACCCATTTAGCCTGCCGATTGATCATCATGGATTTATTAAAATGAAAGGAAGGCCATGAATAAACGAAAATTTATACAAACTTGCGGCTTGGCGTCTGCGGCTGCATTTTTACCGGCTTTGCCCGTATTGGCTTTCGCTTTCCGGGGGCAGCCCCTCATCAAA
>Ga0082212_10006031_pt1 | contig 16371 bp, 18 predicted proteins | sample TergutNt197P3_FD_71548 | JGI IMG/M metagenome (GOLD analysis project Ga0082212, IMG submission 71548) | Neocapritermes taracua P3 segment gut microbial communities from Petit-Saut dam, French Guiana - Nt197 P3 | ecosystem: Host-associated > Arthropoda: Insects > Digestive system > Gut ... | reverse complement strand
CTTGCTGTCTTTGACAGGAACGCCTTCACGACTAGAGTGCGGATTGCTTCACTGGCTATTTTCATACAAGCACTTTAGACTTTTTATGAAAAAAGTCAATATTAAAATGCTCTAGTGTCGCGTTTTGCCCGTTTTCGCCCGTTTTTCCGCGCGCGGGACTCTTTCCATCAGGATCTTGTAGCCGTTGCGGGCGGACGAGGCGTAGCTCGGTTCCAGCACCAGAAAATCCGCGCCCAGGCACGCAAAATGATACACAGCTTCGTCCGCCTGCAGGGCAAGCTCGGCCTGCGCATCCAACAGCACCACCAACGGCCGGGCTTGACTCCGTAGCAGCTCCCCGCTTTCCGAGCGCGAAATTTCCACCAGCTTCCCGGCGTCCAGGTCAAACTCGGCATCGTAATAAAATGCCTCGTTCATCTGCCGCGCATAGTGCCAGCGCCCCCGGATCTTTTCCCTCGGCACCGTAAAGCGCGCTCCTTTGCGTATGAGTATGGGATTCTTGACGCCCGAAAAAAGCAGCACATTTTCGTGCATGCGAAATAGCCCGCGCACACCGCCGGGACGGGAACCGTCCCTTTTGGCCGCGCGGAGCCCACCCGGCCCCTGTTCCGCAAGCAAATCGTAGCTGTTAGTTCCGTCTTCCAGGATGCCGGACGCTTCATGAATGCGCACCGTACCGTCCCGGTTCCCGTAGTACGCCCATTCGCCGCTGATCCCCAGCGCGCCGGCGGACGCTGCCGGGCTTGTCCCGGTGCGGCCCGAGGGCGGCTGGGGGAGCGCAGCCCCCCTATCTGCAGCAGAAGCATGCGCGCCCAAAGCGCACAGCAACGCGACCAGGCAAACAAAGACGCGCATACAGATCCCCGGCAGCCATGCAATGGAAAGAGTGCTACAGTTCGTCAGGCAGTTCCTTGAGTTCTGCGAGACTGAACACAGGACCGTCCACGCACACATATTTGTGCCCGATATTGCAGCGCCCGCAGATGCCGATGCCGCACTTCATGCGCTTTTCCAGCGTCGTAAAAATCTGCCCCTCCGGGAAGGCGAGCTTCTGCAAAGCCTGGAGCGTGAATTTGATCATGATCGGCGGCCCGCACAGCACGGCCACGCAGTTCTCTGTTTTTGGGGCCAGTTCCAGCAGCACGCTCGGAATAAGCCCGACTTTGTGTTTCCAGCCTTCACAGGGAGCGTCAATTGTCAGCGTAGCATCCAGATGCCCGCTGTTCAGCCAAGCGTCCAACTCATAGCTGTAGGCCATGTCCTTCGGGCTGCGCGCCCCGTACAGCAGGCTGATCTTGCCGTATTGCGCCCTGTTGTCCAGCAGGTGCAGCATAATGGTGCGGATGGGCGCCATGCCGATGCCACCGCCCACAAAAAAGACGTTTTTGCCCTTCCATTGTTCATAGGGAAAGAAGTTGCCGAACGGCGCGCGCAGCCCCACCTTGTCGCCCGCCGAGAGCTTGTGGATGGCGCCGGTCACTTCGCCCGCCTTCATGACGGACATCTGCAAATAATCCTTCTGCGAGGGTGGGGAGTTGATGACAAAGGTGGCTTCCCCTACGCCGAAGACGGAAAGCTGCCCCACTTGGCCGGGCTGGAAGGAAAACTGCTTCATCTTCGCGGGATCATCCAGGACAAGCCGCAAGGTCACAATCAGGGGCGTTTCCTGAATGCGCTCGACCACGGTAGCCACTTCAGGCAGATAGGGGTTTGCTCCCGATTCTGCCGTGACCGGAGCGGTACTACGCGCTGCCGGAAGCTGCGGCTCTTTTTTCACCGGAAGCCTGGCTTCGCTCTTCGCCGGGACCGCGCTTTCTCGTGCGGCGAGCGCCTTGGACGCGCTTTTCGCCGGAACCCTGCTGGCGCTCTTCGCGGGGATGCCGGCCTGCCCCCCGGCTGAAGCCGGAGCTTTGGACCCGGCTATCGCCGCACCCTTGGCTCGTATCGCAGGCTTCTTCTTTTCCTTAGTTTTTTTTGCCGCTGTGGCTTTTTTCGCGCTGCTCATATCCTTCCTCGCTAAAAAACTATTCCGCCATGCCCGCCAGGACTATCCGACGGATATCCAGTTGCACGGGACAGTTGGCAATGCAGCGCCCGCAGCCGCTGCAAGAAAAGACGCCGTTCCATACTGTCGGGTAATAGCTGAACTTGTGCAGAACCCGGTTGCGCATGCGCAACGCCTTGGCCGCACGCGGATTGTGGCCGCTGGCTTCACGGGTGAACAGCGATGACATGCAACTGTCCCAGGAGCGCACACGGCGTCCCGCAACGCCGTCGCCCTCGTCGCTGATATTGAAGCAATAGCAGGTGGGGCACATATAGGTGCAGGCGCCGCAGGACAGGCACTGTGCGGTCATGTCCTGCCAGAAGCCGGCATCCGCGAAGCGCTTGCCGAGCGCCTCGTGCGCCCTGCCCAGGTCAGGCGCGGGAGGGCGCAGGTCCATGCCGGCCTTGCGCGCCGCCTTCACGGCTTCGGAGCGCGCTGCGCCATCCGTGAGTATGCCCGCCAGACTGCCGTCACGCAACAGGGCCTCCCCTGCCGGGCTTACGGCCTCCAGCGCAAAGCCCTCTTCAAGCCGCGTCATCAACACGTCGGAGCCTTCACTGTCTGCCGGGCCTTTGCCCACCCAGTCACAAAAGCAGGTGGAGCAAGGCGCGTCGCAGGTCAGGCTGACGACCAGCAAGGCATTGCGGCGCGCGGCGTAATACGGATCGCGGTAGGGGCCGTTCAGATACGGACGGTCAAGCACGGCAACGCCCCTGGCGTCGCAGGGGCGGCACGCGAAAATAATGGTCGGCGCTGCTTCCTGCCTGGCAGACAGGACAAGCGTTGGCTTGCCCGCCACCTTGTCGGCATCCGTTTCCGAACTTTCCTTGCCGCCTGCGAAGGCGAACAGCGTCTCGCAGGCGGGCAGCACCGCAGCTTTGGGCGACACCGTGGCGCGCGCGAGGCAAAGCTCCCCGCCCGCGTATTCCCGGAATATCACGCTCGCGCCTTCACGGGACGGCGCCAGCAGCCGCGCCCGCGCGGCAAGCCCGGCGGCAAGCGCGTCCAGGCCGTCCTTGGATACATAGCGAAGGGTACTCATTTCCATTCCCTCTCCTGGATATGCTTTTCTTCCACCTCGTAGCCGAGCAGCGGCGGCGACGCGGCGGCATTCATGCCCGCCTTGTACCCGTCGAAAAGCTCGCCCACAATCTTGCCCAGTTGCTGGCGCAGGGCCAGGATGGGAATGGACACCGGGCACGCCCGCTGGCACTGGCCGCAGCCCGTGCAGCGCCCGGCCAGGTGCATGGCGTGGATGACCTGGAAGAAGAGTTTTTCGCGCACCGTGTCTTCCTGCGTCAGCCAGTGCGGGTCACGGCTCTCGGCTACGCAGAAGTCGCGGCACACGCACATCGGGCAGGCATTGCGGCAGGCGTAGCAACGCAGGCAACGTTCCATGTGCCCGCGCCAGAAGGACAGGCGTTCCGGCAGGCTCATGGATTCCAGCAGCATCAGCTCGCGGGCCTGCATGGGGCCGGGCTGCACGGGCGCAACCCGGCCCGCGCGGACATCCGCGACCACCGCGCCCGGCGTGGCGCAGGAAAAACATTTGCCGAGCGCCACCTCGTTCATGGCCAGCGTATATCCCCTGCCGTCGGCCGTGACCCTGATCGCCCCGTCTTCATACGCGACGTCTTCTATGCGCGCGTAGTCGCCAAGCAGGGCGCGTATGCGGTCGAAGTCCAGCGTGCCCTCGCAAGGCATGGAAAAGATGACCACATCCTCGCGCCTGATCAAATTTTCCTGCAAAAGTTCCACCAGGGATCGCGAATCGCAGCCCTTGACCACAATACCCACCTTGCGACCCTTGCAGGAAGGCAGATAGGTCGCAAGATTGCTGACGTTGAGCGGCCCCCAGATCAACTGATCCACATCCTCGGGCGTTTTCATGAAAGCGGGCACGCTGTGCAGAGCGTCATAGCCCTGTCGCCAGCCCATGACGAATTCCAGATCCGGCAGGGCTTCCTTGATTTTCGCCTTCAGCTCGTCCAGGGGCCCGGCCTGTCCCGTGCCCAGGGGGCGCAGGGGCGTGAGCGCGGCTTCGGCCACGCGCAGCAAGGGCGCGGCGTCTTCCAGTTGCGGCGCCGGGCCGAGCTTGTGGACGCGCTCGGTGAAGGTGCTGACAACGCTCTGCCAGCGCTGCCCTTCGGAAGCGGACACCCAGGTGTATTCAAAGCGCTTGTCATCTATGCCCAGGATGGGCAGGAAATGCTTCAGCACTTCCAGCCGCCTGCGGGCGTAAAAGTTGCCCGCTGCATAGTGGCAGTCGCGCGGGTGACAGCCGGAAACCAGCACGCCGTCCGCGCCGTTCAGAAGCGCGCGCACGATGAACAGCGGATCCACGCGCCCGGAACAGGGCACGCGGATGATGCGCAAATCCGTCGGCTGGGTCGCGCGGGCCACGCCTGCGGTATCCGCCCCGCCATAGGAACACCAATTGCACAAAAAACCGACTACGCGGAGTTCTTTTCCCTTCAGCACCGGCATAGAGCGTTCACCTCCGCAAGAATCTGGTTGTCGGTGAAATGCGAGAGTTGTATGGCCCCCTGCGGGCAGGTGGAGGTGCATATACCGCAGCCCTGGCACACGGTTTCGATGACCTGCGCCTTGATTTCGCCGCGAATTTCCGTCTCCTTGACCGCGCCGAAGGGACAGGTCTGGATGCACTTGCCGCAGCCCACGCAGCGGCGGGGATCCACCGCCGCTATCTGCGGGTCGCTCTCAAGCTGGTCCTTGGCAAAGAGGGCCAGCACCTTGGCCGCCGCGCCCGAACCCATGCCCACGGAATACGGAATGTCCTTCGGTCCCTGGCAGGCGCCCGCCAGGTAAACTCCGGCGGTATTTGTCTCCACGGGTTTGAGCTTGGGATGGCTTTCCATGAAAAATCCCAGGCCGTCGTAGGAGATGCGCAGTTTCTCCGCCAAATGCGCCGCGCCCTGCGCGGCCTCAATGCCCACGGCCAGGACGACCAAATCCGCCCGGATTTCCACGGGCCGCCCGAGCAGGGTATCGGCCCCGCGCACAAGGTATCCGCCCTTGCCGTCGGGGATGATGGCGCTCACCCGGCCCCGGATGTATTCCGTGCCGTATTCCTCGACCGCCCGGCGGGTGAATTCGTCGTACAACTTGCCCGGCGCGCGGATATCCATGTAGAACACGTAAGACTTGGAATCCGGGATATGGTCTTTGGTCAGCACGGCCTGCTTGGCGGTGTACATGCAGCAGAAGCCCGAACAGTGCGGCCGGTTGATGGAGCGGTCGCGCGAGCCCACGCACTGGATGAAGACCACGTTCTTGGGCTCCCTGCCGTCGGACGGACGCTTGATATGTCCTTCATACGGGCCGCTGGCCGAGAGCATGCGTTCGTACTGCAAGGCGGTGATCACGTCCGGATAGCGTCCGGCGCCGTATTCCTCGTAGATCTTCCAATCCATGAGGTCATAGCCGGTCGCGGCCACAATGGCCCCGACTTCCTCGGTGATGATTTCGTCCTGCATGTCGTAGCGTATTGCGCCCGTCGGGCAGACCTTCTCGCACACGCCGCACTTGCCCTTGATGAATTGGCGGCAGTGCTCGGGGTTGATGGACGCCCGCTTGGGGATGGCCTGCGGGAAGGGAATGTTGATCGCCGTTGTTGTGCCCACCAGCTCGTTGAACCTGTCCGGCGTCTTTTTGGACGGGCATTTTTCCATGCACAGGCCGCAGCCGGTGCAGAGCTTCCAGTCCACGTAGGTAGCGCGCTTTCGTATGCTTACCGTAAAATTGCCGACATAACCCGAGATGTCCGTCACCTCGGCGCAGGCATAGAGCGTGATATTGTCGTGCTGCGCCACGTCGACCATTTTGGGACCCAGAATGCAGCTTGAACAGTCCACGGTGGGAAAGGTCTTGTCGAGCTTGGCCATTTTGCCGCCGATGGTGGATTCGCGTTCCACCATGACCACGGGAACGCCGCCATCGGCGCAGTCAAGCGCGGCCTGAATGCCGGCCACGCCGCCGCCGATGACCAGCACGCGCTTGTTCACCTCGAAGGATTTGGCGAACAGCGGCGTATTGCGGCGTAGTTTTTCCACAGCCATGAGCACGAGTTCGGCTGCCTTGTTGCTGTTCGCTTCCGTATCCTTGCCAATCCAGGAAACATGTTCCCGAATATTGGCCATTTCGAACATGTAGCGGTTAAGCCCCGCCCGTTCCACCGTACGGCGGAAGGTAGGCTCATGCATGCGCGGCGTGCAGGACGCCACCACCACTCCGTCGAGCCTGTGTTCCCTGATGGCTTCTTCAATGGCGGCCTGGCCCGGTTCGGCGCAGGCGTACATGACAGCCGTCGCATACGCCACGTCCGGATAGGGCAGGGCAGCGCGGGCCACGGCAGCGCAGTCCACGGTGCCGGCGATATTGCTGCCGCAGTGACAGATAAAAACGCCTATTCTCATGGCCGCACCTCCGCCTCATGCCTGGCGGCAGCTTTGCGCGATCCGAAGGCCGCGTCCTCGCGGGCTTGTTTGATCTTGTCGAGCAGCGCGTGCGCGCTGACGCACAGTTTTTCAAGCCCGAGGCGCGCGCTCTCCACCCCAAAGGCCAGGCCCATCAACTGGGTGAAATACAGCACCGGAATCCGGGCATTGAGGCCCACCTCCCTGGCCGCCTGTTCCTGGCGCAGATCAAGGTTCATCTGGCACAGGGGGCAGGCAGCCACGATGGCGTCCGCTCCATGATCCACGGCCAGGGCAAGGATGCGGCCCGACAAACGCGAGGTCATCCGCTGGCTGGGAATGCCGTGGGAAGCGCCGCAGCATTCGGTCTTGGCCGGAAAGTCCACGATATCCTCCGCGCCGCAGGCCCTGAGCAGTTCTTCCATGGCCGTGGGATTTTCCGGGTTGCCGAACTGCATGACTTCCGCCGGGCGGCTCATCAGGCATCCATAATACGGGACCAGGCGCACGCCGAGCAGCGGACGGCTCATCCGGCGGGCGATGGCCTCCGTGCCGAAATCCTCCAGCAGCATCTGCATGACGGAGCGCGAACGGGGAAAGTCGCCGGCAGGGGCGTCGAGCAGTTCATTCACGCGCTGCCGGAAGGCGGCGTCCTCCATGCGGTGGGCGGCCATCTTCAAATTGGACAGGCAGCTTGGGCAGGAGGTGAGCACTCCCCCCTCGCAGCGCATCCGTCCGGCGCTGGACAGGTTGCGCGCGCACAAGGCGGCGGAAAGCTCGGTGTTCACGGCATGGGCCGGGGTTGAACCACAGCAGTTCCAGTCCGGCACGGGCGCAAGCCGTGCGCCGAGCGCCTCGCACACGGCCTGGGTGGAACGCTCGTAATCCTCCGAGGAACCGAGCGCGGAACAGCCGGGATAATAGGCGTAGTTCACGGCTTCACCCCCTCTTTTTCGCAGCGGGCTTTATAACGCTCAAAGATGCGGCCCACTTCCCCGTTTTCCTTGATGACATGCGGCAGCAGGCCGAGCTTGCCCCTGGACAGCGCGGGATAGGCGATATCCAGGTCCCCGAGCAGGCGGCCCGACCACATCTTGTACAGGGCCATCACGCCGAGTTCGTAGGATCGCCCGAAGCGACGCACGGTTTCCAGGAAGGATACCCAGAACTTGTTGATCGGGGGCACGCTGACATAGCCTTCGCGCCGGGCCATGTGGCGCAGGCTTTCCATGACCTCGGCCACGGCGATGTTGTTGGGACAACGCTGGGAACAGGTGCTGCACGAAAGGCAGTACCACAGCGACTGGCTTTTGAGCACCTGTTCTTTCAGCCCCAACTGCACACCCCGGATGACCTGGTTGGCCTGCATGTCATAGGCGAAGCCCGCCGGGCAGCCTGCGGTACAGTTGCCGCACTGGTAACAGGCGGCAAGGGCTTGCCCGCTTTCCTGCTCCACCTGGCGCGCAAACAACGGGTCGCACGCGTGATTCAGAGGAATACATTCCATGGACGACTCGCTTTTTAGGGTAAGGCACTTAGCATACGGATTGAATATATTTATATTCTTCCGGCGCGCATGGCAAGCACTCAGTGACGACAGCACTCAGTGACGAGTATCTGGAGGCATTGCCCTGATAAGGAGGCTGTCGGCAAAGGCAGTCTTGAGAGCAGCCTAATTTTGAGACCCGCACTCGGAGTGAACGAAATGCATCGCGCCTATGCCTCGTCGGCGCAGTTTACTTGCGACTAGATGACAGATTTCAGCCCTTTCCGATCCAGAAGGTTGAGCAGCTTCAATGCCGGGCCGGAGGGGTGTTTGGCCCCTCGTTCCCATTTTTGAATGGAATTGGGGCTGACGTTGATGATGGCGGCAAGCACAGCCTGGCTGATGTGCAGACGCTCCCGCAGCGCCTTGATTTCGTCCGGCGAATATTCCGGCACAAGCACGAGGCATCGCGTGCCTACGCGGCGCATGGCCGCCAAGGTCGCCTTATCCACCAGGCTGATGTCGCGCAAATCCACTATTGTTTTATGAACGGAGACCATTGCGTCGCTTTTGGGTCGCATGTTCATTGTGTTGCCTCTTGCTGATTTGTCGACATCATAACATAAAAGTTGACACACATTTTAGTATCGTGTGACGCGACACTGGTCGCAACGCTGTAGTATTCATGCCGCAACAACAGTAACTATTTATTGATTGATAAATCCTTAAGCAATTTATTGTATTTTTTTTCATTTTCTGTGATACAGCAACGATATATGAGTTTTTTCCATGTATTTTTCGTACCGTATTTTATAGGATCAATAGACATTCCAATGAAATATCTGAAAATATCATCATTTACAGGCATCAGCAAAGGGGCATATTCAAGCATTTTAAAATAATCCAAACAGGATATCTGCTCTATAGAGGTAAAAAGCTGTTTTCTTTTGCCATTTGTCGCACGCCAAACTACAGTCTGAGGATTGCCGGCCATGCGTGTACAATAAGAAAAATCAGGATAAAAATCGTGGATGGCAAAAACAATTTTAAATACATCACCATGCCAAGGCTTATCCGCTATGCCGGCCGCCTGGCGGCAGGCGATGGAAAATTCGTAATTCGGCAAACTACTGAAAGGATCAGAGGGGACAGTATCATCGAGTACCCAGATTGTGCTATCGTGGGCAAAAGCGAGGCTGTTTTGAAAATCCCTGAAGCACTGCTCAAAAGTGTGCATTCCGTCAATAAAGATTATATCAAAGGTGGGCTTGCCACCGAGATCATGGAAGGCAACGGGCAGAACTGCGCTATCCCTTTTCAAACGTTCAAAAAATGCATCAGAGAGTTCGCGGAAAAACACTCGTCTCTCATCGGAAAAAACGCATTCTTCAAACTGAAAGACTGGGTCCACACCCACTTTGCGCTCCATGTCTATATGAAAAAAGACTCCTCCAGCTTTAACGCCGATTTCCAGATATTTATTCGCCTGATAGGTTGAAGCCAAAAAATTTATGGTCTCAATAGTGACCTTATTCGCGGAAGTTGGCTTCGAAACAATAGGTATATGCATAAACTGTTCCTCATACAAGCCATTGCTCTATAGCGTGTCGAAGATTCTCAGTATCAATTACCCATGGAGATGACCCAGTTTTAGCTTTTTCATCATGCTTTGTAGTTGTTTTTCCATATACTACATTAAATGTTCTATTAAACGAGCGTTCAAAATTATGATACGCCAATTCAGACCTAAATTTATTTGGTGATAAATATAATACACTTTTTATTAGTGTTTCATCGCAGAATACCATATTATGCATAGCAGATCCAATAGGTCCAGCAACATACTCAGCATTATATATTATGTTGATTTGCTCACATATAGATAATTTCTCCATATTAATAATAGAAAACCCAAATTTCTTTAATAACTCTTCGCATTTATCTTCATTTATAAGCGATCTTCCACTTATATATTTCCTGGATAAATACACTTTTTTTGGAGAATCATTTTTTTTATATGCATAAAAATCTCGTATTTTTCTCCATATATTGATTGCTGCTTGGCTAATATAACATTTATGCATATATGATCGTGTTGGTATGTATAATTTCTCAAAAATACACGCCATGCCCGGAGAAAAGAATTGTTCTTTTTCAAGAGAAAAAGGTCTGCAATAACTACATAAATACTCAGTAATATCAGATTGTGGAGCTAAAAGCATACGCGCATTTGGAAAAAAATCGAAAACCCAAAATTGGGTTATTGTTTCCAGCAATCGATGCCCAAATGGTGATAGGCATTCAGAAAATATGTACTCTCCTTTATTATATTGAATATCAAAATTTTTCAGTTTCTTAAAAATATAATACCAATTTCCGACTGATGCAATAAATTTTCCTGAAATAATGTTCTTTACTGGAGCTGATTCGTATATTCTTATAGCGTCAAAAATTAAATTTCCATTATCATCAAATGGCAATCCGCAATACAATAATACATTTTTAAATTCATGGATATATAAATCAGGATGTTCATTATAATTATTATGTATAGTTTGTTCATGATAATGAATGCCAAATTTTTTAATTATAATGTCAGACAATAATTTTTGATATGGCTGTTTGAAATGTATTGAGCGCACAAAATTGTACATATTTATATAATCTTTACTATATGTAAATGGTTTGCTTAAAAGCGTGTCAAGAATAGGATGTTTTTTTTCTAAAAGCGGCAGCATAGTAAGTTGTATTATTTAAATATTTTTTTTAACATGTTTGGAAAGCGCCATCTTTGCTTTTCCCGCTTGTCCGTGGAACTCCAATCGTGGCGCACAAAGGGTGAAGGGCGCATCAGGATTTCACTAAACGCAAACTCGCAACGATCTTCCTCGTTTTCAGGCAGACGCGCCTGCTGGAGCCGTGTATTGCCCTTGCAGGCCGTAGTTCTCTGAAGCAAATCTTCCCAGCGATCATAAACGCTCTCCGGTTCGAAACGAGTGCTGAGTTCAAGAGCCCTTCGTCCCATGGACTCCCGTTGCGCTGAATCGGCCATAAGCGCGGCCAGTTGTTCGGCAAGGCTCTCGGCGTTCATCGCAGGCGCAAGTAGGCCGCTTTCCTCGTGGACAATGACCTCGTTGACGCCGGGGCAACCAGCAAAACCGACTGCCGGCAGGCCATGCGTTGCGGCTTCCACGGTGACCAAACCGAACCCCTCGTAGCGGGAAGGTATGCAGAACAGATCGCTCTTTGCATAGAAAGATGGCATGTCATCGGTCATGCCGGGCAAATCCACGCATGCACTGAGTGAAAAGCGTCTGATAAGCCTTCTGTACAGCCACTTGTCACGCCCGTCCCCGCAAAGGATCAGCCGCCATTCGGGAAAACGGCCCGTCAGAAGAGCGAACGCCTCAAGCAGCAAAGAGAACTGCTTATGCTTGTCCACAAAGCGGCCCGCTGCCAAAAGCACTTTCTCCTTTTTCTCGATCCGGGACGGCTGGCAAACCGCCTGCGGCACGGCATTGGGAATGACGGAGATGCGTTCCCAAAGGAAAGAGGGATAAAACTGGACAAAGTGATCCGACAGGCAATGGATGCGATCCGCTGCGTAGAGGCAGGCATGCCGTTCATAGCCGTTCCATCGCTCCGTATTGATAATCCGGGGGTCATTGTGCTCCGATACAAGAAACGGAACCCCCAGGCCACGAAGAATGGAAGGGAACAGCAACAGCCCGTCTGAGGAAATCAACATAGCCAATACGTCCAGACTGCATGCGGCAATGGTGTCCCGGGCCAGTTGCAGTTGAAAATCCATGTTGCGACGCCACTTGTAATCCTGAAAAACCAGCGGAAGACTGCGCACTGCCGGATTGATGCGTGTCAGCGGCTTCGTGGCCATCCGATGATGCGCGACATAAAATAGCGTCACGTCATGGCCGCGAGCGTGCATGGCGTCCGCAAGCTCCGCCCCCACACGCTCCAGCCCCCCACGGGTCAGGCACAGATTCCAGACAACAAGACCTATGCGCATGCTCCCTCTGGAACCGAACGGCGCTGAATGGCCGCATAGATTCTTTCGCAATGCCGCTGGTCTGAAAAGGCAAAAAACGCGTCCGCGCGCCTGCGGAATCGTTCTTCCAGCACGCAGCCTGTGCGGATGACAGCTATGGCTTTGCTCACCAGATCTTCAGGAGTGCAGGCGACATCGCCGAAACCGTCACGGTCATAGTCAAAATAACCGCGAGAATAACTGTGGTCCGACCCCCAAAAGCTGTCGCGGTCAAATTGAAAATAGAGAACCGACCGCCGCAGCAGCGCTGCCTCCATGCCGAGAGAGGAATAGTCCGTAATCAGGAGCGCCGTGTTGCAGATGAGATCCTGAAGGCTTGTCTCGCCCCGATGCACCGCAATGCCCTTCGTGTCGAAATCATCCACCTGCTGGCGGTAGTATATGTGCGGGGAGAAATGCAGTTCAAGCCCGGCTGTGCGGACAGCCTCACGCAAAGCCGGTGAAGAAAGCACTGCCTGCCAGTTCCGAAAAAACTCGCTGCTCGTGAACTTGCTGGAGTAAGGGAAAAGACCCGTGCCCATATCTCTTTTGCCGGCAAGTCGTTTTCTCCAGGTGGGCATGATGAGCACGATCACGGGAACGGCAACCGCCGCCGCTTTGCGGAACAGAGCATCATGCCGTGCGTTGCCGGTCAATTCCGTTTCTCTTTGGGAATACACATACGCGTACCGCGGATCATGGACGAAAGAATCGTACTCCCGCCTGGTGGAGGTCAACAGCAAATCCACATGATGTCTGTTGAGTTCGGACATAAAATCCTTGGAAATGCCGTGCCTGATATATGCGTATTGATGCTTGACAAGGTCCGCGTACCAGGACCGCCAGTTGGGCCTGATGGCAAAGTCCGCGACACTGGAAGAAACAATCCAGGCACAGCGCAGCCAGGCCAGAAAAAACCACAGGCTGTCCAGATCGATCAGCTTGAATCCTTCCTGCTTCAAGCGCGGCCAGTCCGTGGATTGCTTTGACAACGCAAAAAACGCCGGCTGCTCCGGATGCTCGGCTTTGAGCCAGCGGTACAAGTGCTCGGCATTGTCGTCAGCCGCGCTATACTTGTCGATCAAGACCCAACTGCCGTCAAACCTTCCGCCTGGCAACAGCCACCGCCCAAGGAGCGCAAGGGATTTTCGCAGAAATGATCTGCGAAAATCGTGTGTAGCAACAGGGATGGAAAACGTTTCCGCTATGCTGCGCTTGCCCAGGTACACGGCAATCGGCATGGCTCCATGCCTGACTTCCAGGCGAGTATTTTGGGGGCCGAACGGCAGCCAAAGAATATGCATGGTGGAGGCACAGCCGATATCCGGCGGCGGCAAGGATTTGGAAAAACGGAGAAAACGGCGTTCGCCGTCCACAAGAAAAGCCAAGTGCGCCGGGTCCGTAGCGCCCAACCAGACAAGCCCGATAAGATGCCTGACTGGATCCACCCGGAGTATGTGCATGGCTTCGGCCATATCCTGTCGGGCCGCAATACGCATCAGTATCCCGGTCAGGGTAGTGGAAAAATGATACTGATCCCTGATTTCCCGTGCCAGCGTCCTGCGAACATTCTTCCTGAATATGCCTGCACGTACGAAAATGCCGGTGTACTGATCAACATTCCGAAGTACGCTGGAAAGTATGGAAATCACGTCAGGAAAAGTCGTCATGCATGTTTCTCGTGCAACGGCCTTATGAAGGCAAAACTCAGTAGAAAGCACCTTGTGTTTACTAGGCTATAGCCAAGTGAATGTCAAATTTTTCTAGGCTATACCCAAGTAAAAAGCTGGTGTGTGCATGCCGTTTGTTAGCAATCTCAGTGATATAATGAAGGAAAAGGGTGTGACCTATGAGGATCTGCAATTTCTTTCGAAGGTAGCTCCAGACACAGTTGCCCGTGCGAGGGACGAACGAATAGCGACTTGCAAGCTTTTGACTCTGGAAAAACTGGCAAAAGCGCTTGATGTCGATATTAATGAATTATTTAAATATATTAGCGAGGAATAGTTGTCGTCAGCCCAAATGCCAGTATAACCACGCCACGCACACCATGCTTGCGGCCCGCAGGGCCTGGTTGACGAGCACCAGCTCCAGCGCCAGCACGGGTTTGAAGAAGCCCGCGTAGGACGGCAGTTGGTGCCTGATCGCCCGCATGGGTGTTGAGACGATATTGCCCACCAACAGGGCCAGCACCACTTCGGACGCTGTCAGCCCGCCCGTGTTGAACACGCTCCCGGCAGCCGCAAGCGCGGCGCCCATCTCCGCCGCCAGGTGCAGCACGATGATCCCCAGCGCCTGCGGCTTCACGAACGACAGCCAGTCCGCATGTCCGGCCAGCCAGTTCTCCGCCGCCCCGAACCAGCCGTATTTTTGCAGCAGGTACACCAGGATATAGACGGGAATGGTTATAAAGACGAGGCGCGGCACACGATGGCGAAAGCGATCCCAAGCCGTTTACAGCGCCTCACGCAAATTTTTGCGCGGCCTGTCCCGCAACGGGGCACGGTCCGCATACGCCAGGGGCGGCAAGAGGGCGCGCGCCGCGAGCATGGTCACAAACGTGCGCGCCGCAGCCGCCAGCAGGCACAAACCCGCATAACAGGCTGCGGGAGGCCCGAGCACGGGCCAGGTGAGCAAAAACAGGGTGGGCAGGTGGACCAAAAAATTCGGGAAGCTGTTGAACAGGTTCGCGAACAGCAATTCCTTCCGCGAAAGCTTGCCCTCGTCGTGCGCTTGCGCCAGTACGCCGTTGGCCGCCGCGGGAGAAAGAAAGGCCAGGGCAAAGGCCGCGCCGGCCTCGTCGCGCAGATGCGCGAAGCGCGCCAGGGGATCGGCAAGACGCGCCAGGTAGCGCGTCCATTGCAGGGCCTCCAGCACGTTCGCCGCCAGCAGGGCCAGCGCCATGCCCATCAGCAGGCGCAGCAAGGGCCAGAGGAGGTTTGCTACGAGCGATGCATCCATAAATACCTGGATGCTATGCCTTGGGGCTGTAGACCTGGGCTGCCGTCACCAAAAAACCGGAGCGGGTCAGGCCGGCCAGCCGGGCTTTTTCATCAATGTTTTCCAGTACGGATTTGGCAATACTCACCGTCACCCGTACCGGAGTCATATCCACCTCCGGGGCGGCAAAAAGGGGGAACAGGCATTCCCGCGAGGCATCCACTCCACCTGATGCGCTTTCCTTTTCCGCCCAGGCGCGGACAGCTTCCATGCCGGAGGGAGCAGGCAGCGCCTTGCGGGACTTGGCGTACGCTTCCACCACCAAGGCCAGGGCTTCCGCCGCGTTTTGCATGCTTTCGGCAAGATCACGCCCTTGGGAGAGAGCTTCGGGGATGTCCGGGTACATGATGGTGTATCCTCCTTCCGGCGCCGGCAAGAAGACTGCGATATAGTAGTGCATCGTACCCCTCCTTATCTCAGCTTGACGCCGGTCTGTTTTTGGATGGCGTCCGCGAGTTTTTCGTTGATTTCCGTGTGTCTGGGAATGGTAGTACGCAAATTGCCCTGCGCGTCATAAGCCTTGGTGTGGCTGCCGCCATCCTTGAAAATGAAGCCGGCTTCAGCCAGTTTTTTTATGATGTATTTCCGTTTCATCGTCGTCCCGTTGAAATCAGTATGCAAAAAAAGACGTACTGAATCAATAAAATTACGTTCTTTTTTACGTAAAAATTGCAAAAGAGGGCAGTTTGGGGAGGCATTATTCGGTAGTGCCCCAGTTTGCCGTCAGACGAGGAAGGCGCAGCTTTTTGCGGAGGGAGTGTACTCTTGTGGTACTCGACCGCAGCAAAAAGCAAGCCTGACGAAGTATCACGGCAAACTGGGGCACTACCTATTACCCCATACTCTCCTGGGGCAAATCCGGCCGTCCGGCCTGCTCGCGCGCCAAGGCGTCGCAGCGCTCGTTTTCCGGATGCCCGGCATGGCCTCGTATCCAGTGGAAAGACAAGCTGTGGCGCGTGAGCAGAGGGAGCAAACGCTCCCACAGGTCCCGGTTTTTGACCGGCTTTTTCGCGGCCGTGCGCCAGCCGTTGCGCTGCCAGTTCTCCAGCCAGCCGTCAACCACCGCTTTGCGCACGTATTGCGAATCCGTGTACAAATCCACGATGCACGGTTCCTTGAGGGCGGCAAGGCCTTCCAGCACGGCCGTGATTTCCATGCGGTTGTTGGTAGTGCCCGAAAAACCGCCGCTCAGTTCCTTTTCATGCACTCCGTAGCGCAAAATAACGCCCCAGCCGCCCGGACCGGGATTGCCCAGGCAGGAACCGTCGGTATACAGCGTGACGTTTTTCATCTACACGTCGCCTAAAAATACCTTCCCTTGGTCTGGTAGTTGCGTCGCCTCTCCCTGGCCATTTCC
>Ga0082212_10006030_pt1 | contig 16371 bp, 10 predicted proteins | sample TergutNt197P3_FD_71548 | JGI IMG/M metagenome (GOLD analysis project Ga0082212, IMG submission 71548) | Neocapritermes taracua P3 segment gut microbial communities from Petit-Saut dam, French Guiana - Nt197 P3 | ecosystem: Host-associated > Arthropoda: Insects > Digestive system > Gut ... | reverse complement strand
TATCTCCAGCATGTCTTGCATCTTCATCCGACTTTCGAAACAGTAAGTGTTACATAAACAGCGTACATGCGACCCAATGGCCGGGCGTCACTTCGGAGAGCGGAATATCACCGCTCCTGCATTTGTCGGTAGCGTATGGGCACCTGACCGCAAACCTGCACCCGGGCTCAGGCTCCACAGGGCTTGTCAGTTCCCCGCGCATAACCTCCGCCGAGAGTCGCTTCCCTGTAAGGCTTGGGACCGGAACGGCGTCCAGAAGCCCCTTTGTGTATGGGTGGCATGGGGACGCAAACAACTCATTTGTACTTGCATACCTGCCACAAGCCCAATAATCATACCGATGAAACCAGCCAGGAAAACCGATACGAAACCAACTATGATCGATATCCGGCCCCCGAATATTATCCGGGTAAGGATATCCCGCCCGAAACCATCCGTCCCGAGCGGATGCTCGAACGAAGAACCTTGCCACCGGTTAGGGAGGTCGTTCTCGTCGGGGTCATAAACGGTTATTACAGGCGCAAGAATAGATGCGAGTATCATCAACAGCAGGATGCATGCGCATACTACAACAGCTTTTCTTGCAAACAGAACGGTAAGTATACGAGACTTTCTTATTTTTTTCATGTTGAGGAACCCCGCTAACTGCTACGTATCCTTGGGTCGATAAAACCGTAAAGAATATCGACCGCAAGTTGAGTAAGCGCGACGAATACAGCTATGATCACTACGCATCCGCAAACAAGCATGTGATCCCGGGCGTGAATTGCTCCTATCATCAAGTTCCCGAGGCCCGGCAGGACAAAGACGCTTTCTATCAGGACTGTACCTCCGATTAATGACTAAAAAGTAATGCTTTACATTTCCCGTAACTTGTGTTAGTATCCTTGGGATTGACCACAGTTCCATGCGCTTGGTTTCGGGGTACAGCCGGCGAACCCGGTATCTTTTCCGCCCGGTACTCAGCCATTGGACACAGTAAACGCCGTCACCATAGCGGGGGCAAGTGCGGGGGGCACAGTCTGCGACGGCGAAAGAGAAAGGAACGGCCGGACCCATGATTACAAAAGAGCAGAAAACCGCAGTCATCGAAGACAACAGGGCACATGACACAGACACGGGATCGCCCGAAGTGCAAATCGCGATCCTGACCGAACGCATCAAGCAACTGACGGAACACCTCAAGGTACACAAGAAAGACAAGCACAGCGAGCTTGGCCTGCTAAAGATGGTCGGGCGCCGCAGGAGGTTGCTTGACTATCTGGTGAAGAAGGACATGGCGCGTTACAGGGCGTGTATCGCCAAGCTGGGCATAAGGAAATAATGCAGTATCGGAGCCGGTCTGAAAATGCAGGCCGGCTCAGCTTCGCGGCGGTTCACGGCGGTTCGCGGCAAAAGTAAACACATGACCAAGATCTGCGCAGCAGATCGAGTATAACACCGGGACACGATCCCATAGCAGTTGAAAATGGACCTGAAAGCGGTCGGGTTCGTTTTCAAGTGCTAAGGATTCGTTGTTCCTGTGTAAAGGAAAGGACGATTAAAATGATAATCAGAAAAAGAGAATTCCCGCAAGAGAGGAAGTACACACTGGAACTGGCCGGGCGCCCGCTCATACTGGAAACCGGCAAACTGGCTGAGCTATGCAACGCCGCGGTGCTTGTCCGCTACGGCGAGACGGTCGTGCTCGTCGCCGCAACGGCGTCGGCGCGCCCGCGCGAAGGCATTGATTTCTTCCCGTTATCAGTGGACTTTGAAGAGAAGCTGTACGCGGTAGGGAGGATCCCGGGCGGTTTCCTGCGCCGCGAAGCCAGGCCTGCGGAGCGCGCAGTGCTTGCCGGGCGGATGATAGACAGGCCGATGCGCCCGCTCTTCCCGGGCGATTTACGCAATGATGTGGCGATAACCTGTACGATAATGGCTGTAGACCGCGACTGCGCGCCGGAGATTGCCGCCATGATTGGCGCATCTGCCGCTGTGTCGATTTCCGACATACCGTGGGGCGGGCCGATAGCGGGCGTGGGCCTTGGTCTGAAAGACGGGAGATTCCTTATAAACCCAACGGCGGAAGAGCGCAGTACCTCTGAGATGTACTGCACCATCGCATCAACGGCGCAAAAGGTCGTTATGATCGAAGCGGCAGGGCAGGAGATCCCGGAAGACGTCATGCTGGAAGGCATCAAACACGCGCACGAGGCAATGCAGCCTGTGATCGCGCTGATAAACCGGATGGTAAGTGAGATTGGAAAGCCCAAATTCGAGTACGCAAAAACGTCGTTCAACGAAGAATTGTTCGGGAAACTTGTCGAGAGGTATCTTGAAGACGTCAAGCACTCGATGGACACCGACGATAAAAACGTGCGCGAAGAAAGATTCAGCGCAGTTATCGCGAACATGATACAGGAGTTTGGTGAAGAATACCCTGAGATCAACTCACAGCTCGATGAAATAACCTACAGGATTCAGAAAAAAGTCGTCAAGACGTGGCTGCTTCAGGGTAAGCGCGTCGACGGAAGGGCTATGAACGAGATACGCCCGCTGGCATCGGAAGTCGGGATACTGCCAAAGGTGCACGGCTCCGGTCTGTTTACGCGCGGGCAGACGCAGGTACTCTCGGTCGCGACGCTTGCGATGCTGTCGGCTTCGCAGAAACTGGATACAATTTACGAGGAAGAATCAAAGCGCTATATGCACCACTACAATTTCCCGTCATTCTCAGTCGGCGAGGCGCGCGGGTCGCGATCGACGTCACGGCGCGAACAAGGCCACGGCGCCCTGGCGGAAAAGGCTCTAGAACCTGTCCTGCCGAGCATCGAGGAGTTCCCTTATGCCATCCGCGTGGTCTCCGAAGTGCTCTCGTCGAACGGATCGACCTCGCAAGGCTCGATTTGCGGATCGACGCTTGCGCTCATGGATGCGGGCGTCCCGATAAAAGCCCCGGTCGCGGGGATTTCCTGCGGGCTGATTTCGGACGGGGACGAATGGACAACGTTCGTCGACATTCAGGGGGTCGAGGACTTCCACGGCGAGATGGATTTTAAAGTTGGCGGCACAAAGAAGGGCATCACCGCGATCCAGATGGACCTCAAGAATGACGGGCTGACGATGGATATCATCAAATCCGCGTTCGACATATGCCTTGAGGGGCGCATACAGATACTCGACGAAGTGATGCTGCCCGCCATCTCCAAGCCGCGCGATGAGCTTGCGGAGACAGCGCCGAAGATGATTATCATGAAAATCAACCCGGACAAGATCAGGGAAGTGATTGGGACCGGCGGCAAAGTGATCCAGAAGATTTGCGCCGACACCGGCGCGAAAGTCGATATCGAGGACGATGGCAGCATTTTCATCGCGTCTACGGACATCGAGGCGTGCCGCGCCGCGAAGAGGACCATCGACAATATCGTATTCGTCCCCGAAGTCGGGAAACTCTATTACGGGAAAGTTGTACGGATCATTCCGATAGGCGCGTTTGTCGAGCTCGTGCCGGGCAAGGACGGCATGGTCCATATCTCCAAACTGGAGAACCGCCGTGTGGAGAAGGTGGAGGACGTCCTTAACGAAGGCGACATGACCTGGGTCAAAGTCACGGAAATAGACGATCGCGGCCGCGTTAACCTGTCAAGGAAGGACGCGATCAAGGAGCGTCAGGCGCAAGGGCTGACAAACTAACGTGGGGCTGCGCCCCACAACCCATCGGGCTTGCGCGCCCACGGGCGAAAATAATCCGCCCTACGCACTGCGCCCTCACGCGGCTTCGCCGCCCCGATGCAAAAATAAAATGGGGAAGTGGTCAAACAGATCGCTTCCCCCTTTATTAAGTTGGATTGAATTCTTTGCCCTGCTTTTGGAGTGTATCCTTTCCGCTACTTTTTGTAGAACTTCGCTTCGTACTCGCTGCGCGTAATGTCAGACTCGAAGAAAAGGGCAATCGTGCCGGGACCGGAGTGCGCCCCGATAACCGGGCCGATTGTGACAATGATGAGTTCCTTGACGTCGTATGCCGCCCTGACAAGCTCTTCAACTATCAACGCGTCACCCTCGCAATCCCCGTGGCCGATCAGGACAGTGTCGAGGCTTTTCCTATCGGGGTTGACGCTGCGCTTCATCTGGTTGACAAGCATTTCAAGGGACCCTTTACGCCCGCGTGCTTTATCTTTCAGCTTGAGCTCCCCGTTCGGGGATATGTTCAATACCGGCTTCACGCCTATTATCGAGCCTGCAACGGCTGACAATCTGCTGACCCGACCGCCCCTGTGCAGGAACATCAGGTTATCTACAGTGAATAGGGAGAAGCAACTGTTCTTTCTTTCGTTGAGCCACCCTGCCGTCTCAGCCGCGCTCAGCCCCTCGGCGCGCTTTTTGATTGCCAAAGCCGTAACCAACCCGATTCCCGGGGCCGCATTGAGGCTATCCACGGTAAAGATCTCGCAATCAGGGTTTGATTCCTTTACATCGTTGAGCGCGACCACTGAGCTTTGATATGTGCCTGAAAGGCCGCTGCTCAAGGTTATCAAAAGCAGCGCCTCGCCACGCCCTGCATAATCCGAGAACACCTCCGTGAAAGTCTCCGGATTTATCTGTGTAGTCCCGGCGCGCCCCCCGTCGCGTAGCGCCCTGTAGAAGTCCCCGCCGGAAATCTCCTGCCAGCCTCCTTGGTTATGCCATGTCCCGTCGATTTGGAACGGTATTGGTATCACTGCCAGACCGTGCTTGTCTATGTATTCCCGGGGCAGGTCACAACCGGTGTCGACCATGATGGTAAAGGAGCTCATAAGAAATATGCCCTTTCTCTTATTGTGCATGCAACACGTGTATGCAACACGTGTCATTCTTACACTATACGTAATGAAAATACAAGCGCAGTAAGAGATTGTTCAAAGATTATTAACATAATAGGCGTTGTGATGCCTTATTAGGCGTTGCAATGCCTGATTATGATTTCGCATCCCTCTCCTCCGTGAGCTTTGCGATGAAATCCTGCAGCCCGGACGCCCCGGTATCGCCATCGGAGCGGTCGCGGACCGTCACCAGCCCGGCCTCCGCCTCCTTGTCGCCAAGGACCAGCATATATGGGACTTTTTGCATTTGCGCCTCGCGTATCTTATACCCGATTTTCTCATTCCGCAGATCGGACTCGACCCGGAAACTTGCGCCCCTCAACTCGTCCGCGACCGATAACGCATAATCATGGACCCGCTCCGTAATTGGCATAACGACTACCTGGACAGGCGAGAGCCAGAGCGGGAAAGCGCCGCTGTAATGCTCCGTGAGTATCGCGATGAAACGCTCGATAGCCCCGAAAATCACACGGTGGATCATTATAGGCCTGTGTTTCCCGCCGTCCGCGCCAACATACTCGAGTTCGAACTTCTCCGGCATCTGGAAATCGAGCTGTACCGTCGCGCATTGCCAGGTGCGCCCGATGGCGTCGCGTATGTGGAAGTCGATTTTCGGCCCGTAGAACGCACCGTCGCCGGGGTTTACCTTATATTCTTTGCCCGCTTTCTCCAGCGCGCGCCCCAATGTGGCCTCGGCGATATCCCACGTCTCTATCTCGCCCATGAAGTCTTCAGGGCGCGTTGAGAGCTCGAGGGTGTAGTTGAGCTTGAAAGCGCTGTATACATCATCGATAAGCTTCATTACGCCAAGCAGTTCGTCCTCGACCTGGTCGGGGGTCATGAAGATGTGCGCGTCGTCCTGAGTGAAGCACCGCACGCGCATCAGCCCGTGCAGCGCGCCCGACAGTTCGTGGCGGTGGACCAGACCCAGTTCGGCCATGCGGACCGGCAGGTCGCGGTAGCTGTGTTTCTTGCGTTTGTACGCCAGCATCCCGCCCGCGCAGTTCATCGGCTTGACAGCGTAGTTGCTTTCGTCGATTTTCGTGAAATACATATTGTTCAGATAGTGGTCCCAATGCCCCGAACGCCGCCAGAGATCCTCGCTCAAAATAATAGGCGTGCTGACCTGCTGGTATCCCGCCTGGTAGTGCTTCTCCCTCCAGAAGTCCTCCAGCAGGTTGCGAAGGATCATGCCTTTCGGCAGGAAAAACGGGAAACCGGGGCCTTCCTCATAGATATCGAACAGGTCGAGTTCGCGCCCCAGCCTCCTGTGGTCGCGGAGTTTTGCCTCCTCGAGGCGCCGGAGGTGGGCGTCCAGTTCGTCCTTGCTCATGAAGCATGTCCCGTAGATACGCTGGAGCATCTTGTTTTTTGAGTCCCCGCGCCAGTACGCCCCCGTGCAGCTTGTGAGCTTCAGGGCGTTTGCTTTTACTCTTCCCGTCGTGTCGACATGCGGGCCCGCGCAAAGGTCGGTGAACTCGCCCTGTTTGTAGAAGCTGATGACAGAATCCTCCGGGAGATCGCATATCAGCTCGGTTTTATATGGTTCACCCTGCGCCTCCATGAGTTTCAGGGCCTCGCCGCGGGGCAGCTTGAACCGCTCGATAGTAAGGCGTTCCTTACAAATCTTACGCATTTCCGCTTCAATACCCTCCAGCGCCTCAGGTAAAAACGGCTCGGCGGAGTCGATGTCGTAATAGAACCCGTCCTCTATCGCCGGGCCTATTGCAAGCTTGACGTCCGGGTATAGCCTCTTCACGGCCTGCGCGAGGATATGCGACGTTGTATGGCGGTATGCGTTTTTATAGTCTTCGTTCTCAAACGAGTATTGACTGTCTGTCATAGCCCGATCCCCCGTCCATTATGTCTGTGTATCGACTGTTAATTGCCGCGCGGCAGCGTCTGCCGATCGATATTATCGAAAAGCAGGCGCTCCCGGCCTAAGTGAAATATACTGATATGCGTTAATTGACGCAGAGAAGGCCCCCGTCAAACGCCCAATTGACTCCTGTGACCATCGCAGCGGCAGGAGAAGCCATGTACACGCATAGTGCGCCTATCTCAATTGGTTCGCCAAAACGGTGTACGGGAAGCTCTTTTTCAATTACCTCGAGGAAGGTCGGAGGCAGGTGCTTGTCAAGGTCGGAGTGAATCGGGCCCGGCGCTATGGAGTTTACGCGTATACCGTCGTCCCCCAGCACGACCGCAAGGTAACGCGAGAAAATATCCAGGCCGGCCTTTGCGGCGTTATATGGCGCATTATGATGGTTTTTCGATCCTGACACCCGTTGGCCGCCGACAGAAGTGATATTGATGATTAGACCGCCTTTTCCCGCTTCGACCATCTTCGGGGCCACCTCGTAAATGACGTTGGCAGGCCCGTGCAGATCTGTGTTGATTACGCGATGCCATTCGTTGAGGCCGTCCTTGCCAAGAAACGGTTCCGTTGTGGCTATACCTGCGTTGTTTACGAGGACGTCGACATTGCTGTAGAACTCAAACACTTTGATTGCCGCAGCCTTTACGCTCTCATAATCGGCGGTATCGCACTGGATGGAAGTGTATCTCCCTCCGAATTTGCTGAGTTCAGAGACAGCCTTTTCCCCACTCTCAAGATTTCTGCAGAGAATAGCTACATTTGCGCCCGACTCCGCGAACGCTTGCGAGATTCCCCGGCCGATTCCCCTGTTTCCCCCGGTGACAACAACGTTTTTCCCTTTGACGTCATACGCGCCGCTCATGGCGTCTATTGGCGGGCTCTTGATGAACATATCTATCTCCTCCTTTTGTTAGCTGAAGTACCGCTTTAGCAGGCCTTCGAAAGCTTTTCCGTGCCGCGCCTCGTCACGGGCCATTTCATGCACTGTGTCATGGATCGCGTCAAGCTCCAGGGCTTTAGCGCGCTTTGCCAGATCCACTTTCCCTAAAGTTGCCCCATTCTCGGCGTCCACGCGCATTTCCAGGTTCCTCTTCGTGCTTGCGGTCACGACCTCGCCAAGCAGCTCTGCGAACTTCGCCGCGTGCTCCGCCTCCTCATACGCTGCCTTCTCCCAGTATAGGCCGATCTCCGGGTAGCCCTCCCGGTGCGCGACGCGCGACATAGCAAGATACATGCCAACCTCTGAACACTCGCCCTCGAAGTTGGCGCGAAGGTCCGCGATTATGTCCTCGGGCGCGCCGTTTGCGACGCCGACGACGTGATCGGCTGCCCATGTCAGCTCCCCGGCCTGGAGGACGAACTTCGACCCCGGCACCTTGCAAACAGGGCAGGCATCCGGCGGGGAATCCCCCTCATGGATATATCCGCATACTCCACAAACATACTTTTTCATAGCTACCTCCATATAATTATATAATTTTGATATTATTTGATGCTTTCTTTCATATTACAACAAAACAATCAGCTAATGCAATCTTTATCAAAAGGGCATAAAACGGTAACTTATACTAACATTAGCTATAAACATGCCGGATAACCGGGTGCGGGAAGTAAGGAATAACTTACACTCTAGAGGCGCGCTCTTTCTGCCGGTATCACTAAACCCTTGTAAACGGGGGAGTATTCACGGGTTTGAATTGTTCGTAATCCTAGGTAGAGCAAAGAAATACTTTGTTTGCCGCACAGTAGCATAAAGTTATATATCTATCTCGTTTTCAAGGATTTGAGCCAGGGTCTGACGCCTGCGGATAAGCTTCAGGTCGCCATCCGAAGTGTACAAGGCCTCCGGGATCTGCGTGTGCGAGTTGTAGTTGAAGGGGGCCATTGAAGAACAGTAGGCGCCGGCGCCGCCGATGACTGCAAAATCGCCGATATCCGGTTCAGCCATGGCACGGGGGACAGAATGGCCCTCAGGGGCAAGCGTCTGGCAGTCGCCGCTTTCGCAGCACTTACCCGCAACGACTGCGCTATAGTCCCCGCAGGTATCATGGAAATCGGAATACCTGACGCGCTTACCGTCGGATGATACGATATAGACCGGATGCCTTGAGCCGTAGAGCAGCGGGCGCGCGTTGATCTCCATGCCGCCGTCCGTAACTATGAAGTTTGAGCGGGAGGTAGACTTTTTATCGATCACGCGCGTCACCACATAGCCGGAGTTTGCGACTATGTACGTGCCGGGTTCAATCTCCACATGGAGCTTGCGGCCGGTCTTGTCAAAGAACTCAATGATTTTCTCCTTTGCGTAGCTTCCAAGAAGACAGATATCGGCCGGCGCCTCATCAGGCATCCTGGCCTCCTTCAGGCCGCCGCCAAAACATACGGTCCCGGCGTCCGGGAAATACTTCCCGATGATGCTTAGTTCAAGGTCAATGTTCTGCCGCCACATGCCGGAATCCGCCCCGGAGCCGATATGCTCGTGGATATGCCTGAACTTGAGGCCACGCTCCCCTGCAATCCCGACGGCTTCATCCACATCGGACAGATGGATGCCGAAACATGCGTAGTCGTCGCCGGTGTTACGTGTCGCGCTCTCGCCTGAGCCTATACCGGGGTGGATCCTGATCCCCGGAGCGAGGCCATTATCGGCGGCGAAGTCACGGATGAGACTGAGTTGGCGCAAAGAGCAGACGTTATACTTCAAACCTTCCAGAAGGAGCTCTTGCAAGCGGGACATTTCAGGCCCGGCGTAGACCTCCTGTGTCGTGAGCATTATACTATCGTAAGGGACGCCCGCCATGTGGGCGCGGACAGCCTCGTTTAATGAGCTCGCGTCAAGATGCAGCCCTGCAGAGGTGATGAGCCGTAGCAGGTTCCTGTTCGAGTTTGCCTTCATCGCGTAACGCACCGACACCCCGTATGCATTAGGAATGTCAAGGCATTGCCGGCATTTTCGAAGTATAAGGCCCTCATCGTAAATATAGACCGGCGTTCCGAACAGGCCGGCAGCCTGCGCGACCGCTTCTGCATTAAGGGCGCTGAAATTGTTCAGTTTACTTAAGTCAGTATTTTCCAAATACTCAAGTCCATTCCTCTCGATATACCCCAGACGCAATCCATCCATGAAACGCCGCGGACTTAATGCGTGAACAGGTACTATTACCCGCCATCCGCCTCCCTGTCGATTATTATTGTAACATCAGGGTGCAGAAGGAGCAAGCAGGCGGGGACGTCGGTGTGCAGGTTGCCCTCGAAGAGCCTCCCCGCGATTTGTCCTTTGCTCGTCCCGCTTATCAGCAGCAGAATCTTATTTGAAGCGAATATCGAGCCTATTCCCATCGTCAAGGCCTGGTCCGGCTGTCTCTCCCCCGGGCCGAAGAACCGCGAGTTAGCAACTAGTGTGCTTTCGGTAAGGCCGACAAGGTTAGTGCCAAGGTGGTACGTTTTTGCGGGCTCGTTAAAACCGATATGGCCGTTGACCCCGATACCGAGCAGCATAAGGTCGATTCCACCTGCAGATTCAAGCTCTTCGTCGTATCTTGAGCATTCGGCGATTGGATCTGCCGCCTCGCCGTCCGGGAGCGACGTCTTTAGGAAGTTGACCTTGTCAAAAAGGTTTTCACGCATATAGCTGTCGTAGCTTTGAGGGTGGCTTTTTTTTATCGGATAGTACTCGTCAAGATTGAAAGACCGGGCTTTGGAGAAGTCGATTTTTCCTTCTTGATATCTCCGCACAAGCTCCTCGTATAGCCCGATCATCGTGCCGCCCGTCGCGAGCCCAAGTATGCTGTCCGGTTTGTCGCCAAGCTGCCGGGTATAGAAGTCCGCTGCGACGCGGCATATCTCTTCATAACTGTCGCACAAGATTTTCTTCATACACAATGCCCCCCATCTCGTTTAGCCCCGTAGGCCTGCCGTTGGCGGGATTCGTTTTACCGGGGTAATCTCCTCCGCCTTGTATACCTTGCACAGCAGCGCCCTGAGCGGCCAACCTCCGGTCAGTTCGTCGAAAGTATCCGGGTCCTGCCCCATCGTAAGTACATTGGCGTTCGACTCCCACAAACCGCGCAGCCAAGGCTCGCGGTACGGCTCCTCCGGGAACCACCAGTGGCTTTGGGCGTTGATTACACCCGGCGCTATATTGTCCGAGACGCACGCTTTCTGCCTGATGACGCCGCGCTTCGTCTCGATGTATACCCAGTCGCCGTCGGAGATCCCGTGCTTTGCCGCAGTCTCAAAATGGATATCCATGATTGGGTCGGGGTACTGTTCGCGCGTGCCGAGCCCCGGGAAGCGGCTTTCGGAATGGAACATAGGCCTGAAATTCCCTCCGACTATCAGGATATATGGATACTCTTCAGCAAGTTCGGGCGTGCTTATCGGGCTCTCAGGCGGCTCCTCGTAGTAAGGCAGCGGGTCGTACCCGAGAGCTTCGAGTGTATTTGAATATATCTCCACCTTGCCGCTGGGCGTCGCAAAGCCGGTTTTCTTCCCGGTCGCGGGATTGATGCGTTCATATGTCCACGGTTCGTCGCTGTTGACGACTATCGGGCCCAAAGCGACCTCGTCGAAAGTCATGCCGATCGGCGCCAGCCGGTAGTCGGCGAGTTCCTCTTCGGTCTCCCAGGGGAAATACTCCCCGAAGCCAAAGCGAATCGCGAGATCCCGCCAAAAATCATAATCGCTATGGCGCCCGCCGATTGGTTCAATCGGGCGCTGCGCGCATGTCACATTTGGAGCGAAATCCTCGAACGTGTGGAACATCGGCTTTTCAAGTTTGCTGGCGACAGGCAGAACATAATCAGCAAGCAACGCCGTAGGCGTCATGAAGTGGTCGAGGACGACGTGCAGCTCCAGGTTCGGGCTCTTCAGCGCCTTATAAATAGTTTTCACATCACCGCCATTGAGCAGGACGTTGCTTCCCCATGTGATATTGGCTGTTATGGGGTACGGGTCCCGTTCAAGGATCGCTTTCCAGATAAGCGGCTGCACGGAGAGGAAGCTGTGAGCGCTCATCGGGAATGGTATGCCATATGTCGACCGATAGAGTTTGTCCATCTGCTCGAAAGCGGGCCAAGTCATAAGCTTGAACCTGTCTGAACCGATCTGTTTCTTCCGCTGTTCTTGCGGGAGCATCTCCGCGAGTTGAAGATCGCAGTCGCGAAGTATCATTTTGCCGTCTTTCACGGGGCCGGGGCCTTCGGGCGTTTCCCCGCCGCCAATTGCTAGGTTGCCGGTGATGGCTCGCAGGGCGACCCTAGCATGTTCCACGCGCGTCGAGTTGCGCCCCAGCATATCGGTCGCGGATCCGAACTTGACCACTGCCGGCCAGTTTTGGGCGTATATACGGGCCGCCTCGACTATCTGGCTGACGGGGACCCCGGTTATCTCCGAGACCCTTTCGGGCGGGTACTCTTCGACGCGCTTGCATAGCTCGTCGAAGCCGTGGACCCATTCCTTTATGAACTCCTCATTATAGAGTTTTTCCTTGATAATGACATGCATCCAGCCCATCAGCAGGGCGGTGTCCGTCCCCGGGCGCAGTTGCAGCCACATGTCCGCTTCGTCATTCATGTGCGTTCTGCGCGGGTCGAGCACTATGACCTTTATCTCTCCCGCTTGATGGCGCTTCTTTATCTTTGCCCAGTCAAGCGGCGCTGACTGTGAGATATCGCATCCGCTGACCACTATGCATTTCGCTATATGCATCTTTGGCCATCCTTGCGGGCAACCGACTAAAGCGAGGTTGAGCGCGAGCGTGTTGCAGTAGCAGATGACCCCGGCGCAGCCTATATTGGAAGGGTTTCCAAAGAGATTGAGGAACCTTGTACGAATTGGATACTGATCGCTTCGGTATGTCCCCTCCGTCAGCGCGAGGGTCTCCGGCCCATACTTGTCGCGGAGTTTACCAAGCTTTTCGGCAATCTCGTCGAGGGCCTGATCCCATGAGATTTCCTCCCACTTATTCTCGCCACGCTCTCCAATACGCTTGAGTGGTTTTTGCAGTTGCTCCTTTGAATATATCCATTTTGGGTGGAAAGGCATCCTGTCGGCGCAGCCAAGATTCGCGTCTGCATGGTCTTTGTTGCCGCGCAGCCTGATAAGCTTTCCGTCTTCCAGGGTGGCGATCAACCTGCAGTAGTGGATGCACCCCGGAGTCTGCCAGCACACGATCTGTTTCTCTTCAATATTACTCATTTCGCCCCCCTGTAGAAGTGGACGGTCCTCCGCTTCGCCCTCGCCAGCCCGGGCACCCGCTTCACTGCGTCACTTCCCCTACCCGGATGAAACCAGCTACACCGAGGTCTCATCCGGGTTTTCAACCAATCTCGTCTAATTACAACTTTGCGTGGATGTAAGCGGACTAATCCTTCAGTGCCGCCTGCGCCGCCGCGAGCCGCGCTATCGGCACGCGGAACGGGGAGCATGAAACATACGCAAGCCCGATCCTGTGGCAGAACTCGACGGACGACGGGTCGCCGCCGTGCTCGCCGCAAATGCCGAGCTTTATGCTGGGGCGCGCTTTTACGCCCAGTTGCACGGCAGTCTCCATCAGCTTGCCGACGCCTACCTGATCTATCCTGGCGAACGGGTCGGACTCGAAAATCTTCTTGGAGTAGTAATCGTCGAGGAATTTCGCCGCGTCGTCGCGGGAGAACCCGAACGTCATCTGGGTTAGGTCGTTCGTCCCGAATGAGAAGAACTGGGCCTCCGACGCTATCTCGTCCGCCGTGACGCATGCGCGGGGGATCTCGATCATCGTACCGACAAGATACCTAAGGTCGGTACCGGACTTGGCTATCAAATCGTCGGCCACCTTGACGACGATGTTCTTGATAAAGGTGAACTCCTTTACCTCCCCGACGAGCGGGATCATAATCTCGACGAAATCGTTCCATTCCGGATGCGCCTTTTTGACGCTGATCGCGGCTTTGATCACGGCGTTTGTCTGCATCACGGCGATTTCGGGGTACGTTATTGCCAGGCGGCACCCGCGGTGCCCCATCATCGGGTTGAACTCGTGCAAGGAAGCGATTATGGCCTTTATCTCATGCACGGTCTTGCCCTGGGCTTTCGCCAGCGCTTCGATGTCGTGCTCTTCCGTGGGGAGGAACTCGTGCAGCGGCGGGTCGAGGAAACGGATGGTCACAGGGGTCCCTTCCATCGCAATGTAGATGCCTTCAAAGTCGGACTGCTGCATAGGCTCCAGCTTCTCAAGGGCTTTTTCCCGCTGCTCGACGGTCTCTGAGCAGATCATCTCGCGTATGGCCGGGATGCGGTCCGCATCGAAGAACATATGCTCGGTGCGCGTGAGGCCTATGCCTTCCGCGCCGAACCCACGCGCGGCTTTCGCGTCCTTCGGCGTGTCGGCGTTCGTCCTGATCTTAAGCTTCCTGTATTTATCCGCCCACCCCATGATGCGGCCGAACTCGCCACCGATTGCAGCCTCGGTCGTCTTTATCGCCTCTCCGTAAATGTTGCCGGTTGAGCCGTCGAGGCTGATCCAGTCGCCTTCGTTGTAGACCTTGCCGCCGAGTTCGAACTGCTTGTTCTCCTCGTCCATCTTAATTGCGCCGCAACCAGCGACGCAACAGGCGCCCATGCCGCGGGCGACCACCGCCGCGTGCGACGTCATTCCGCCGCGTACGGTCAGGATGCCCTGCGCAGCCGCCATGCCTTCGATGTCCTCAGGGGACGTCTCGAGCCTGACCAGTATGACTTTCTCGCCTTTGTCGGCCCATTTCTTCGCATCTTCCGCCGTGAACACCGCGCGCCCCATAGCTGCCCCGGGCGAGGCTGCAAGGCCGGCGCCGATCGGCGTCGCGGCTTTGAGCGCCGCAGCGTCGAACTGCGGGTGCAGCAGGGCGTCGAGCGACTTCGCGTCTATCATCGCCACCGCTTCTTTATCCGTAATCGCGCCCTCGTCGACGAGGTCGCACGCTATCTTCAGCGCGGCGGCGGCCGTACGTTTCCCGTTGCGCGTCTGGAGCATGAACAGTTTCTTATCCTCTATAGTGAACTCCATGTCCTGCATATCATGGTAGTGGTTCTCCAAAGTGTCGCATATCTTCACGAAATCGTCGTACGCCCCCGGCATGACGCCTTTGAGCTGGTCGATGGTCTGCGGGGTGCGGATGCCTGCGACGACGTCCTCGCCCTGCGCGTTCATCAAAAACTCGCCGAACAGCTTTTTCTCGCCGGTCGCCGGGTTGCGCGTGAATGCGACGCCTGTCCCGGATGTGTCGCCAAGATTGCCGAAGACCATCTCCTGGACATTGACCGCAGTACCCCAGCTCCCCGGGATATCGTTCATGCGGCGGTACGAAATGGCGCGGGAGTTGTTCCAGGAGCGGAACACCGCCTGAATCGCGCCCATGAGCTGCTCCTTGGGGTCTGACGGGAAATCGGCGCCGATTTTTGATTTGTACTCAGCTTTGAACTGCTGGGCAAGTTTTTTCAGGTCGTCGGCAGTTAGCTCGGTATCCTCGGTGACTTTCCGGTCTTCCTTCATCTTGTCGATGAGCTCTTCGAAATATTTCTTCCCGACCTCCATGACGACGTCGGAGTACATTTGGATGAACCGCCTATGACAGTCATAAGCCCAACGGGGGTTGCCGCTTTTTGCAGCCATGACCTCGACGACCTTCTCATTGAGCCCCAGATTCAAAATCGTGTCCATCATTCCGGGCATCGAAGCGCGGGCGCCGGAGCGGACGGAAACAAGCAGCGGGTTCTCGGCGTCGCCGAATTTTTTGCCGGTGAGGCCCTCGAGCTTGTCTATATATGTCATTATTTCAGCCTGGATATCATTGTTGATTGCCTCGCCATCGTCATAGTACTTCGTGCATGCTTCCGTCGTAATGGTGAAACCGCGCGGGACCGGCATCCCGAGGCTGGTCATCTCGGCCAGGTTCGCGCCTTTTCCGCCAAGCAGTTCTTTCCCCATCCCCTTTGCTTCGGAAAACAGATAAACGTATTTCTTACTCATAAAGCTCCTCCTGAATGTATTACTAGGGTAAAACCCGTAGCCACGTATTTGCGCTCCGCGTCACTAAACCCGCGACACAATGACCGCGCAGCGATTATTATATCACGGTTCGTAAAAAAAGAAAGATGATTTTTGACATATAAAGTGTAAACGCCCTAAACGCCCTCGCTTTGTCAGCCCCACTGTTTGTGCTTTTTGACCAAATGACCGGGTACTCCAAAAAACACCACAAAGTAACAATGATTGGAACTGTCGTTGTTGTTTTGTTGAATGTTATGGGGATAATGCATAATAATTCTACCAATTCGTTACAGGTCACCCCCTCGCCCAGCCCAGCGCACCGAGCCCGCCTATGCCGCCCCGCTTCGCGCCCCGGCACCCCGCCCGCCGACCGGCCCCACCGGCGTCGCATACCGATAGATAAAGAAAAAAAGCATAGTCAAAACAGAGAAAATTATTCATAAATAGTAAGCTGCAGCATATTCGAGCAGCAAGCTACGGGAAGTTGACGTTAAAACAATCCACAAAAAAGAGCAGGGTTGGTGCAAAAGGCGGGGTTCACTGCTGTTTCCGCAGAATCCGGCAAGAAAACCAGTTGTATCCTGCTTCAGTTGAAGATAGTTATCCACAGTCAAAATGACCAAACAAGCGGGTCGCAA
>Ga0082212_10006029_pt1 | contig 16372 bp, 10 predicted proteins | sample TergutNt197P3_FD_71548 | JGI IMG/M metagenome (GOLD analysis project Ga0082212, IMG submission 71548) | Neocapritermes taracua P3 segment gut microbial communities from Petit-Saut dam, French Guiana - Nt197 P3 | ecosystem: Host-associated > Arthropoda: Insects > Digestive system > Gut ... | reverse complement strand
TATGGTGCACCGTTATCTAAAGATGTTTGTTCTACAAACTGCACTTTTGATTTTTGATAAATAATTGCCTGATTTTGAAAGCAATTGTCTGCTTTTGCCGGTAAAATATTTCCACCCCAATTTGTACTGCCAAGCCGTTTTACAAGTGTATCAATAGTAGCATATTGAGAACTTGTTCCTACTTCCTGCAATGCAATCAAATCGGGATTCACGGTTCTAATAACAGAAACGACGTTGTTCATTTGTAATTCAACATCAGTGGGTTCGTATGTTGAACAACTGAGCCACTCCACATTCCAAGTCGTAATTTTGAAAGTATTTTCGTCGGGTAAAACAGGTTCTCCCACCACTTTCACGTTTTTTACTTCCCAAGTGGCGCTTTCTGTATTATCGCACAGATATTTAAAGGCAATTCTGGTATGGGCAGATTTTGCGGCTTCGGGAATTGCAAGTTCACCCGAAGAAATAAATGTCCAAACAGCAGGAATGGAGTGGTTTATCCCTGTAATCTCTATCCATGTGGTTGTTGCCACATTTCCGGTATAGTTGGCAGTAGCATACACTTTATACCAGCCTTGTGCAACGCCTACATTGAAGACGCTTGCCGGTCCGCGCGTGTGGTCAAAAGTGAGTTTGCAATTATTCACATCTTGCAAGTCCATTGCGGAACTAATAAACCAATCTTCATTCTCATGACTTGCACCATCGGCAAAGCCATTCATACAAGCGCCATACGTTACGCCGCCGAAATACCATTCCTGTTCCCCTTTAATACTTATGGCGGTAAAGGTGTTATAACTTGATTGTGTTGTTAATGGCTCATCAAGATAATAGTTTTGAGCTGTTGCTGTTATTGCACTACCTATCAATAAGCTTACAATAGTGAATATTACTAAAATTCTGTTTCGATTTGTCATAAGAATTATTTTTTAAATTTTAATTGTTTATCAATGTATCTTTTAATATAAATATTGCTCATAAAATTATGTTTTTGGCTTGCAAAAATAGTAAAAAATAAGATGTATGGGATTATCTTCACACATCCGACAGGGCAAAATCATTAAAATTCGCTTCTTTTTATGTAAAAAAAATATTTTCGTAAAATATTGATATTTAACATATTATATCAATAATTTATGTATATTTGCCTCATAATTAATAAATTAAAATTTTTATGAGGAAGCCATTTTTATCATTCTTTTGCACCATGAAAGACCATAGAATTAACCGAAAAAAACTCCATCCTTTAGTAAATATCGTAGCTATTACTATTGCAGCCTGTATTTGTGGTATGGAAACATGGGAAGAGATTGCTCTTTTTGGAAAAGCAAAACAAGAGTTCTTTTCCAAATTTTTAGATCTCAAAAATGGGCTTCCCAGCAAAGATACCTTTCGCCGTTTTTTTGCTGCTCTTGATCCCAAAGTATTTGAAACTCGTTTCTTACAATGGACAAAGTCGTTAGCAAAAAATATTGACAAAGAGGTTGTTAGCATAGATGGAAAAACCATCAGGCAAGCCAGTCGGATGTGTGAAGATAACCCGATACACCTTGTTAGCGCTTGGGCAGGAAACAATGAGTTGATTCTTGGACAAATAAAAACAAACGAAAAAAGTAATGAAATTACGGCGATTCCCGCCTTGTTGGATGTTTTATTTCTGAAAGGAGCCATCGTTACTATAGATGCAATGGGATGTCAAAAAGATATTGCTTCCAAAATCGTCAACAAAGAGGCTGATTATGTTCTGGCTCTAAAAGGAAATCATCCTACTTTATTAGAAGATGTTACACAAAGTTTTGCGGAAAAACCATGCCATGAATTTTATCAAACATTAGATTATGGACATGGGAGAATAGAAGAACGTAAATGCAGCGTAATAACAGATTTAGGCTTTATTTTTGACAAAGATTCATGGAACCATTTACGTGCGATTGTTCGCATTGATTCTCAAAGAATTATTAAAAAAACAGGTGCAATGACACAAGAAACACGTTATTATATTACTTCTTTAATTACGGCTGAACAAATTTCAAATGCCATTCGCAGCCACTGGGGAATAGAAAATAAGGTGCACTACTGCTTAGATGTAGCTTTTGGCGAAGACAGTAGCAGTAAGAGAAAAGGATTTGCGGCTCAAAATTTTTCTCTCATCAATAAAATGGTTATAAATCTCATTCGTAATAATAAAGACAATGATAATAAGCGATTTAAAAACAAAATAGGCATCAATGCAAAAAGAAGGCTTGCGCTCTATGATGATACCTATCTTGTAGAATTGCTCAACTTGCTATAAAATGCTATCGCTTTTCCAAGTAATATAAACACTTGATATTCAATAAGTGCTGTTTCGCTGTGCGATATACTGCCAAAAAAATAGCATTTTCAACACAAAAACAAAACATTTTTTCTGTTTGTCAAAAAAAAACTAAAATTCTTACATAGACTGTTGATGGGCTGAGGATAGGGGGTTTTAATGATTTTGCCCTGTAAAAAACATGCTCTCGTTTGAAAAAAAAATAAAAATAAAATATTAAAAAATAGAAACATTTTAAAGTTTTATGAATTACTATATTTTCGCCGCACGAATAAAAAATCTAAAATCTAATATCTAAAATCTATGTCCAACGAAGACCTCTTCAAACAAATCATCGCCCACGCCAAAGAGTATGGCTATATTTTTCCTTCCAGCGAAATTTACGACGGGCTGAGCGCCGTTTACGACTACGGGCAATACGGCGTAGAACTGAAAAACAACATCAAACAGTACTGGTGGCGCGCGATGGTGCAATACCACGAAAATATTGTGGGTATTGACAGTGCCATTTTTATGCACCCCACCATTTGGAAAGCCTCCGGCCACGTGGACGCTTTTAACGACCCACTCATTGATAATAAGGATTCTAAAAAAAGATACCGCGCCGATGTGCTTATTGAAGATTATCTTTTAAAATTGGAAGAAAAAATTGAAAAAGAGGTGGAAAAAGCGAAAAAGAAATTTGAAAATTTTGACGAAGAACTGTTTCGCAAAACCAATCCGAATATATTAAGAAATCAAGAGAAAATAGATGCAGTGAGCGGTCGTTTTGCTGCTTTAATGAACGAGACAGACTTGGTGGGTATCAAGGCTTTGATAGAAGAATTGGAGATTGCCTGCCCTGTTTCCGGCACTAAGAATTGGACCGACGTGCGGCAGTTTAACCTGATGTTTGCTACGCAAATGGGCTCCGTTGCCGAAGGCGCCGACACCATTTACCTGCGCCCCGAAACCGCACAAGGCATTTTTGTTAATTTTTTAAATGTTTATAAAACAGGAAGAATGAAGATTCCGTTTGGCATCGCACAAATTGGAAAAGCGTTTAGAAACGAGATTGTTGCAAGGCAATTTATTTTTCGTATGCGCGAGTTTGAACAGATGGAAATGCAGTTTTTTGTGCGCCCGGGCGAAGAATTACAATGGTTTGACTATTGGAAAGAAGAACGCAAAAAATGGCACCTTTCTCTCGGCATTAGCGAAGATAATTACCGTTTTCACGACCACGAAAAATTGGCACACTATGCCAATGCCGCCACCGATATTGAGTATCGTTTCCCATTCGGTTTCAAAGAGTTGGAAGGTATCCATTCAAGAACTGATTTTGATTTAAGTCAGCACGAAAAATACTCCGGTAAAAAGTTGCGCTACTTCGATCCGGAAACCAACGAAAGTTATGTGCCGTTTGTGATTGAAACCTCCATTGGCGTGGACCGGATGTTTTTGGCGGTTTTAAGCAATGCTTATATGGAAGAAACCTTACCGGACGGCTCGGTGCGCGTGGTTTTGAAAATTCCGGCACAGTTAGCCCCCGTTAAAGTGGCGGTTTTACCCTTAGTAAAAAAAGATGGTCTCCCCGAAAAAGCCCGCGAAATTGTGGAAATCCTAAAACCTAAAATGATGTGCCAATACGATGAAAAAGACGCCATTGGCAGACGCTACCGCCGACAAGACGCCATAGGAACCCCCTACTGCATTACGGTAGATAATCAAACCTTGGAAGACAACACGGTAACCATCCGCGAACGAGACTCTATGTTGCAAAACAGGGTAAAGATTGATAATATTTTTAAAGAACTCTGTGACCTTCTGTGATCTCCGTATCTCTGTGCTGATTTTTTTGCACAAAGACACAAAGAACACAGCGTTACACAGAATACAAATAATAAGTGTTGGGATTGAAGTTCATAATCAATAATCATACTAATAAAAAAATAAAATATGGCAAAAGTATTAATCATTGGCGCCGGTGGGGTAGGCGCAGTAGTGGCACACAAATGTGCAGCAATTCCCGAAGTTTTTACAGAAATTTTATTGGCAAGCAGAACGAAATTGAAATGCGACAAGATTGCTGAAGCAGTGGGCGGAAATCGTATCCAAACAGTTCAGATAGATGCAGATAACGTTCCTAAGCTTATTACTTTAATTGAAAACTATAAACCCGATTTGGTAATTAACGTGGCGTTGCCTTACCAAGACCTCCACATTATGGATGCTTGTTTGGCTACGAAAACCAACTATATGGATACCGCTAATTATGAGCCAATTGATGAAGCAAAGTTTGAATACAAGTGGCAGTGGGCTTACCACGAAAGGTTTAAGGCAGCGGGCATTATGGCGTTGTTGGGCTGCGGCTTCGACCCGGGCGTTACCGGAATATATAGTGCATTTGCCGCCAAGCATTATTTCGATGAGATTCATTATTTGGATATTGTGGATTGTAACGCCGGCGACCACGGCAAAGCGTTTGCCACCAATTTTAACCCCGAAATCAATATCCGCGAAATTACGCAACCCGGAAAATATTGGGAAAATGGCGAGTGGCACGAAATCCCCGCAATGTCTATTCACAAACCCATTCATTATCCAAACATTGGTGAAAAAGAATCCTACCTGTTGTTTCACGAAGAGTTGGAATCGTTAACCAAAAATTATCCTACATTAAAACGTGCTCGTTTTTGGATGACTTTCGGACCGAAATATATCAATGTGTTGAATGTATTGCAGGAAGTAGGGATGACGAGCATTAAGCCTGTGATGTACGAAGGCAAAGAGATTGTGCCGTTGCAATTTTTAAAAGCGGTGCTGCCCGAGCCTGCCTCATTGGCAGAAGGCTACACCGGACAAACCTCCATTGGTTGCCAAATTCGCGGCATTAAAGACGGCAAAGAGCGCACTTACTATATTTGGAACAACTGCGATCATGCCGAAGTAAACAGAGAGATTGGCGCACAGGCAATTTCATATACCACCGGCGTGCCTGCCATGCTCGGCGCTAAAATGATTCTCACCGGAAAATGGAGCGGCAAAGGCGTCTTCAACGTTGAAGAGTTTGACCCCGACCCGTTTATGGCTGAAATTGGCAAATACGGACTGCCCTGGAATGAAGAGATTGACGAGGCGCTGCCGGTAGAGCAATAGATATTAGAGTTTAGATATTAGATTTTTGTCTTTGCGTAAATCTTTGCGCCCTTTGCGGTTAAAATACTTTTCAAACGTTATAAAATAATCCTATGGTGTTGGGCTGATGATTACTCTGTTGTCTCTTAAAGATTCTATTTCAATGCCTTGTGCATCTTTTTTTCTTATTTCATCAATAAAAACATCACGAAGTAGTTTATCTATATAAAGTACAGATTCAAAATTAACATCGCTTAAAAAATTATCGCCGCCTAACGCCAAAAAATTGATGGTTACGAGCGTGTAAACTTTTTCATCTTCTAATTTATTGCCGCCAATGGTAAAAGAGTTCAGTCTGCCTGTGCTGTATGTGGTTTGCACGTTTGCCATTGGTGCGTTTCTTTTTTCAGTAAAACCGGCAAACATCTTCTTCAACTCGCTGCCTTTTACAAAAACAAATGCCACACTGTTATCGAATGGGGCTATTTGATAGATATCGCCGATGGTAATTTTTCCTTGTGGCAATGCCGCTCTTATGCCGCCGAAGTTCAGTAATGCCAAATCGGCTTTTTCCATCTTTTGAGATAACAAATATTCGTTTCCCCATTCAAAAAGCATATCTACCAATAAATTAGACAAAGGACTTGCAGGTGAAAAGGAAGTTAAGACTTCTTTGGACGTTCCAATCGGTTTATCCATCATCTTGTCTTTTTCTTTCTTTAAATAATCTAAATAGGTTTCAATAGTTAAATCGGCATTTTTATCCAAAGTAGAATCCATTGTAACTACCTCATATTGATAATGGTAATTATTATTTTGTGCAAAAATTAATGTGGAAAAACTACATATCAAAAATAGCGTACTTTCAAACAATCTGTGTATAAACATAATTAATAATTTTACTTTTTTTTTATGCGGCGAAATAATGAAAAAACACAATAACATACTACAAAAAATAACCTATTTTCGCACCCTAACAAGAATCACCTCTAAAAATGAATAAATACACTGAATACAAAGGACTTAATCTTTCAGAAATTGGAAAAGAAATGAAAGAATACTGGGAAAAGAATGCCATTTTTGAAAAAAGTTTGACCTCCCGCGAAGGCGCACCGGAATATGTGTTTTATGAAGGACCTCCCTCTGCAAACGGTACGCCCGGCATTCACCACGTGATGGCGCGTGCTATTAAAGACCTGTTTTGCCGTTATCAAACGCTGAAAGGCAAACACGTGGGGCGCAAAGGCGGCTGGGATACGCACGGACTGCCTGTGGAACTCGGCGTGGAGAAAACGCTGGGAATTACCAAAGAAGATATCGGTAAAAAAATAACGGTGGAAGAGTACAACCAAGCCTGCCGCAACGAAGTGATGAAATATAAGGATATGTGGGACGACCTCACTAAAAAAATGGGCTATTGGGTGGATTTGGAAGACCCCTACATCACTTTTGATATTAAATATATTGAATCGGTATGGTATTTATTATCTGAATTATACAAAAAAGGATTGCTGTACAAGGGCTACACCATTCAACCCTACTCGCCGGCTGCCGGTACCGGACTGAGTTCCCACGAACTGAACCTGCCCGGATGTTACAAAGATGTGAAAGACACCACCGTAGTAGGTATGTTTCATCTAAAAACACGCCAACCCGAAAACCTGAAATGCCCCTGGAAAGGAAAACAAAACTCGGAAGAACTTCCTAATAATGTGTATTTTTTGGCTTGGACCACCACCCCTTGGACGCTGCCCTCCAATACCGCATTAGCCGTTGGCGAAAAAATTGAATATGTGTTGGTGGAAACCTACAACCCCTACTCCGGCGCGTTAATTAAAGTGATTTTAGCGAAAACGTTAGTAAATAATTATTTCCCTGAAAAAAATGCCGAATTACCTTTCGATGAATATAAACAGGGCGACAAAAATATTCCCTTTAGAATTTTGGCGCAAACCACAGGAAAACAATTAATAGGCATTGAATATGAGCAGCTAATACCTTACATAAATCCCGGTGCAGGCGCGTTTCGCGTTATTGTCGGCGATTATGTTACTACCGCAGATGGCACCGGCATTGTGCATATTGCCCCCACTTTTGGCGCAGACGACAAGCGCGTGGCGCAGGAAGCCGGCGTGCCCCCATTGGCATTGATTGATAATCAAGGAAATCGCCAACCGATGGTGGACAAAACCGGAAAATTTTATCTCATAGAAGATTTAGATGAAACGTTTGTTAAAGAATATGTTAACATTGATTTATATAAAACCGTTGCCGGAAGATATGTGAAACCCGATTATGAAAAAGAGGGCGAAAAGCACGAAGATACGTTGGATGTGGAGTTGGCAATTTGGCTGAAACTCAATGGAAAAGCGTTTAAGATTGAGAAATATACGCACAACTACCCGCATTGCTGGCGCACCGACAAGCCCGTACTGTACTATCCGTTGGATTCGTGGTTTGTGAAAACGACAGACTACAAAAAACGAATGATGGAGTTGAACGACACGATTGTATGGAAACCGGCGGCTACCGGCTCCGGTCGTTTTGGCAACTGGCTTGAAAACTTGGTAGATTGGAATTTATCGCGCTCGCGCTTCTGGGGTGTGCCGTTGCCCATTTGGACTACCGAAGACAAAAAAGAGCAAATTTGCATCGGCTCGATTGAGCAACTGTACAACGAAATTGAAAAAGCGGTTGCCGCCGGAATAATGCAGGAAAATCCGTATAAAGCGTTTGTTCCTAATGATTTTAGTAAAGAAAATTACGCCAAAATTGATATTCACCGTCCTTATGTAGATGAAATTTTCTTGGTTTCTAAAAGCGGCAAAAAGATGACGCGCGAGTTGGATTTGATTGACGTGTGGTTCGACAGCGGCGCAATGCCCTACTGCCAATGGCACTATCCTTTTGAAAACAAGGAACTTTTTGACAAAAAATTCCCTGCCGATTTTATTGCGGAGGGCGTGGATCAAACGCGCGGCTGGTTCTTTACCCTGCACGCCATTGCCACGATGATTTCCGACAGCGTTTCTTTCAAAACAGTAGTTTCCAACGGATTAGTGTTGGACAAAGAAGGGAATAAAATGTCGAAACGGTTGGGCAATGCTGTGGATCCGTTTGATACGATTGAGAAGTACGGCGCAGACGCCACGCGCTGGTATATGCTCACCAACGCGCAGCCTTGGGACAACCTCAAATTTGACGAAGAGGGCATTAAAGAGGTGCAGCGCAAATTCTTCGGCACGCTTTACAACACCTACAATTTCTTTGCTTTATATGCTAACATAGATGGTTTTACATATAAAGAAACGGAAATTCCCATTGCCAACCGCCCCGAAATTGACCGCTGGATTTTGTCGGAACTGAACACTTTGATAAAAAACTGCGATGCCAATTACGCGGATTATGAGCCCACCAAAGCCGGTCGCGATATTCAGCAATTTGTTGATGAATTTTTGAGCAACTGGTATGTACGCCTCTGTCGCAGAAGATTTTGGAAAGGCGATTACAGCGAAGACAAAATTTCGGCGTACCAAACGCTTTACACTTGTATGGTAACGATTGCCAAATTAGCCTCGCCCATTGCGCCCTTTTTTATGGACAAACTGTTTTTAGATTTAAACGCCGTTACCCAAAAAGAAAAGGTAGAATCTATTCACCTTTCCGATTTTCCAAAAGTTGATGAAACGCTGATTGACAAACCGTTGGAAGAAAGAATGGAGTTGGCGCAACAAATCTGCTCGATGGCGCTTTCGTTGCGTAAAAAATCGAACATTCGCGTACGGCAACCCTTACAAAAAATTATGATTCCGGTGTTGGAAACTTCAAATTTTGTAAATCAAATTGAAAAAGTAAAACCGCTCATTTTACACGAAGTGAATCTTAAAGAGATTGAATTTGTGGAAGATAGCGAAGGTATTTTGGTAAAAAAAATAAAACCCAATTTCAAAACCTTAGGTCCAAAATATGGTAAAATAATGAAAGCGATTGCCGCTAAGGTGGCTGAGTTTACCCAAAAAGATATTGCGCAAATTGAAAAAGAAGGGCAAATCACTCTCAACATTGACGGCGAACAAGCCGACCTCTTATTATCTGATGTAGAGATTATTGCCGAAGATATTCCGGGCTGGGTAGTTGCTAACTATGGCGCACTGACGGTGGCATTAGACATTACCATTACGCAAGAACTGAAAGAGGAAGGCTACGCCCGCGAGTTGGTAAACCGCATTCAAAACTACCGCAAAGAGAGCGATTTGGAGGTTACGGATACTATAGCCATTACTTTACAAAGCCACCCCGAAACCGACGCCGCATTCCGTAAATTTGAAGCATACATTAAATCGGAAACGTTGTGCAAAAATTTTGAAATTGTTGCCGAAATTAATAATGCGGATAAAACGCGGTTTGAAATTGTGGAAGGGATTGAAATTGAAGTGGTAATTATATAAACTATTTTTTTAACAGTTAATTCATTCTGAAAACAATTTATAGTACTTTTCCCCGAATTTACGTCATGTGCTTTCTAACCTCTAAATACTAACGTAGCCCCGTAAATCTGCGTTCTTTGTTTCTTAAAATTAAAGCGTTACTTTATTTGGGAGCAGGTAGTCGAAGACATTGGGGCTTGACAGAAAAAGGAATCCAAAGTAAATGGTAAGGTGTAAGAATATTGAATATTTGCGATAAAATCACCCTCTATTCAATTATTAAATGTATTTTTGCCAGCATATAAAAATAGTAAGGATATGGCAACTGCAACTATAAATAAAGCAAAAAAAAAGACAATCGACTGGATAAATCCGCATCCAAAGAATGTAACATTAGAAGAATATCGTAGTGAAATGCAAGCAGCCGAAAATTCAGGTTTCGTTAGTTTTGAAGAACATAAAAAGAATATGAATCAATGGCTAACAACGAAATTATAGATAAGGAGAATCTTGTATTTTCTATTGAAGTATCTTTAAGATACGAGAGAAATCTGCAAGCGGCACTTGATTATACTTTGCAAGAATGGGGTGCTGTTCCAATGGTCAATTTTCATCTTCAAATTATTAAGGAAATAGATAAATTAGCCTTTTTCCCTTTTTCCAATGCTCAAAACAGATTTTTAGACGATATTAATTATAGAGAAATTATTTTGCGGAAATATCCTTTTGTTATCACCTATCGTATAAAAAAGGAGGTTGTCAAAATAATAAATATAATTCATACCAGCCGTAATCCAATTCAACGAAAAGCAACACAGTAACCAAAATGCGACAGAAAAATCATTGGGATTTGACAGAACAAATATCGGTAATTGGAAAGTGTGTGGGAAGGCAAACAAGTTCAGCATGACGTGTTGTATCATATTCCTCATACCTGTCAATAATTTTCGTTACCAAATGGTGGCGCACGACATCTGCCTGATTCATAAAAATAAAGTCAATACCTTTAATATCTTTTAGAATTTGGGTGGCTAAAACCAAACCCGATTGTTGGTGGCGCGGCAAATCCACTTGGGTTAAGTCGCCGGTAATGAAAAATTTGGCATTTTTTCCCATACGGGTTAAAAACATTTTAATTTGCGATTTCGTGGCGTTTTGCGCTTCATCTAAAATCACATAAGCGTTATCCAAAGTTCGTCCGCGCATAAAGGCAAGTGGCGCAATTTCAATGGTTTTATCTTCCATATATCCCAGCAGTTTTTGCATCGGCATCATATCCCACAGGGCATCGTAGAGCGGTTGCAGGTAGGGGTCGAGTTTGTCTTTCAAATCGCCGGGGAGAAAGCCGAGATTTTCTCCGGCTTCTACTGCCGGACGGGTTAAGATAATGCGGCGCACCTGCTTGTTTTTGAGCGCTCGCACCGCCAGCGCCACAGCGGTATATGTCTTTCCTGTGCCTGCAGGACCAATGGCAAACACTATATCGTTGTTTTCCACGCTTTCCACCATCTTTTTTTGGTTAGGGGTAATGGCTTTAATAATACGCCCTTCGCGCCCATGCAGTAATATTTCGTTGTTAATATGACCGCTGTCTAAACGATAAAAAGAGTCGTCTTCGGCGGAGGTAATATTCAGCACATCGGTTTCGGTTACTTTTCCAAAGCGTTCAAAATGAATTTGCAACAGTTGAAAACGCTGCTCAAAAAGTTCCACTTCCAAATCTTCGCCCAGCACTTTTACTTCGTTGCCGCGCGCCGTAATTTTTAATTTCGGATAGATATGCGTTAATAACTCAATATTTCCGTTGTTTTTGCCATAAACCCCAATGGCAGTGTGGGTTTCCAAAATGATTGTTTTTTCCATTAAAAGAATTGATGATTATGGCGCGAAAATAATTTTTTTTAGTTACGAGTGACAAATGCCAATCTCTCATGTCGCAAACCCATAATAAGTAACCTGAAAAATGAAAAAAACTTTGTTGTTTTTAACAAAGCATTCTTTATCAATGAATTAATTTTTGAAAATTATTTGTATTTATCAATCCATCATCACAAAGGCTGCCCAGTAGTACGGATTCTTGTATTGTTTCCGAATTTGTTGTTGGGCGGTTTGGAATGATGCTAATTTTGTGTTGCCGTCTAAAAGATTTTGATAAAAGGTAAGCATAAATTCGGAAGTTGCGTTATCACTAACGTCCCAAAGCGACATTACAAGTGTTTCTACGCCTGCCAATTTGAAGGAGCGTTGCAGACCAAAAACACCTTCGCTGTTGTCCACATCGCCGAGCGCAGTTTTGCAGGCGGAAAGAACAACCAATTTTGTGCCGGTTAAATTCAGATTCGCAATCTCTTCGGCGGTTAAAATTCCGTCTTCAATGCCTTCTATTACCTCTTTGTTTGTCCATGCACGATTTGCGCCCGCAAATAATAAGCCCGACCGCAACAAAGGGTTGCTCACACTCCGGCTGCTGCTATTTTCACTGATCATTTGCATAAATGAGTTTTCCCGTATTTTTTTTTCATTTTCTAAAAAGAAACCGTGTGTGGCAATATGCAGCAATTGAGGCGATTTTCCGGAAAGATTTTTGAACGATTCTTCGTTTGCCTCTGCCCCTATATATTTGATAACAAGTATATTCGATTGTTGCAAAAGCGTTTCAATTTCATTTACTTCTGTTTCTGTGCCTTGTAAAAAATTCCAACTTGCCGAACGTGTAGTGTCATTAGGCAAGGAACGAGAAGAAAAATGCTCTGTTTCTGATGTTTTATATTTTTCGGCTAACGATATTAACTGCGTAGCATCTTCAATATCGTAGGAAATACCACCATAAATTACCGCATGAAGAAGGGGTAAAAACTCTTCCTTTTTCTTGCTTTTATGAACAATCTCTCTGGTACTTGAAAGTAACTGCAAATCGTATTTGTCTATAAGACAAAGAGAATCCACAGGAATAGCGGCAAATGAGATTCTGTTTAATAATCCGGCAGGCGAGTAATATACGGTTTCTACTCCTTCAAGATAATTTTCAAGCGGTTTCCAAATCAGATTATAAAGTTGTTTTCCATAAGAAAGGTTATCTCTATCATACAGTTTTTTAATAAGATTTGCTGTATTTTGGTCTTTAAGAAACTTTAGTAGTTGCGATTGTTCAAACAGAGGTATAAATTCCGGCATTTCGGAATCGTGCCGAATCAACATAGCGCAATACATTGTGCTATCTCTCCATCTATTATCGCATAGTTGAAAAGTAACAAATTCAATGGATACTTCATTTGAGTTCAGATGTTTTTGAATATCTTGCCATGTCATTAGTATATCTGCTTTCAAATCACGGTATGCTTGTGAAGTTTTGGTAATTTCTTTTTCTAATTGTTCTGCTTGAGATAGAAGCATTTCTGTATGTTCTTGGTTGTATTCATTTTTTTGTTGTGATTGGTTGATTTGATTGTGCAAATTACTTAGTTGTTCGTATTGGTTTATAAGATCGCTATTTTCGGAAGAATAAATTGCATTACGGATACCGATGGTAGTATTTAACAACAACCCTTTAATGAATAGAGTATTATTATAGTTTAAACTGTTGAGCAAAGGCGTAGGATACAAATAAGAATAGGAATAGCCTTTTATTAAATTATTCTCTTTCTTTTTCCAAAAATGACTACGCTGACGTTCCGATAAAAAAGAAAACATATTACTCACATCATTTTTGATCAACTCACATGTTTCATTATAAAATTTTTCGACTTGTGAATAATTACCCATATCAAAATATAATGCTGCTAAATTATAATTAGCAGCCTCGTTATCTGTTTCAACAATATCTTTATAGGTCAAAAGATATTTTTCAGCTTGCTTGTAATCTCCCATTGCTCTATATAATAATCCCAAATTATTTAAAATAGCTGGAGATTTGGATTTTTTGTTCGCTTCCAAAAAATATTTTTCGGCTTGCTCAAAGTTCTTTATAATGTAATATAATGTTCCTAAATCATTATTCAAAAAATTCGATACTCTACCATACAGTTTTGTTTGGATTGATAGAGCTTCAAAATAGTATTTTTCAGCTTGCTCATAATCATTCAATTTGTAAAAAACAGTACCAATATTCTGCAATGTATTCGCATAATCAAGATGTTCTTTTCCCACTATTTTTTCTTTAATTGGAATCGTTTCCAAATAAATACCTATTGCTTTATTATAATCGCCCAAATCAACATACAAGTTTCCCAAATTGTCTAATAATTGTGCATATTCGTGATCATCTTTGCCTAATCTTTGTTCCATGATTTTTTTTCCTTCCAACAAATATTTTTCGGCTTGATAATAATCGCCTAAATAGCGATACAATTTACCTAAGTTACCCAATATGTTTACATAATCAGGATGTTCTTTCCCAAGCACTTTTTCTCTAATATTTTTTGCTTCCAAAAGAAATTTTTCAGCTTGTACATAATCGCCCAAGTCTGTGTAAAATAGTCCCAGTGAGTTTATAGGAAGCGTATAATCTGGGTGATTTTTGTCTAAAATTTTTTCATTTATTGATATGGATTCCAAATAATATTCTTCAGCTCGTACATCATCTCTCAAATTGTGAAATAGTTGTCCCAAATTAAACAATAATCCCACATAAGCAACATTTTCTTTTCCAAGTCTTTTCTCTATAATATTTATTGCTTCTGAATAATATTTTTCAGCTTGGGCAAAGTTGCCTAAATAACTATTTAGCATACCTAAAATATGCAACGAATTTGCATAATCGGGATGTTTTTTTCCAACATTCATTTTATATTTTTTTTTGGCTTCCAAAAGATATTTTTCGGCTTGAGAAAAATCTTTCATTTCATAATACGAATAACCTATTTTTCTTAGTAATTCTGCACGACTTGAATGTTTTTTTCTATCCACTTTACCCCAAATTGTATTTGCCTCCAAATAATATTTTATCGCTTGTGAACGGTCACCCATTTTTGTATAGAGATCCCCCATATATCCATAACAAAGTCCTAATGTTGATAATGTTGAGGTATAAATCGAGTGTTTTTTTTTGTTTTTCATAACTTCAAGTACCTCAAAAAAATAGGATTCCGCATAGGAATAATTCTCCATTAGTAAATGATTCCAACCTAAATGCTTAATTGTTTGTGCATAGAGTTTGGTGTTGTGTTTAACAAAAGGTTTAATGCTATCTAATATTACTATCGCTTCTTCATATTTTTCTTCTTTATACAATTGCAGATATTTTTCCCACAGACTTGCTACATTCTGTCCAAACAAGAAAGATATGTTTGCAAGCAAAAAGATTCCCAGAAATAAGATTTTTTTCATTAAAACTTCCTTGTTAGTCTCCGTTATTTCCCAATAAATCTATATGAATTGATGTTGATTTATACTGTCCCGATTCCATGCTTTCAATAAATTTATCTCTCGTGATTCCAAATGCGCTGGAAATATAATGGAAATGAGGCTGTCCATCTTTCCAGTTCTCCTTTCCGCCGATACTATTATATGTTGTGAAAAAACAATGCCACTCATTGTCTTTGTCAAAAAAATGTGAAATGATAACTTTTCTTTGCTCAAGTATATTTTTAACTTGTCCTTCGCTTAGGTCAGTTTCTCCAATAATTTTTATCGCACCATCTTCTTCAATATTAGCAATTTTCGGAATAATATTGCTTTCAAAGCCCTTGGGAAAATTTTCAAAACGGTATCTACTATACAGGTAGCCATAAATATTATATGATTTAAAAATTAAAGATATTAACTGATCCGGATTGATTGACATTCCTCTTAATAATGACTCTTGATCTTTTTTTCGAGTTGTTTCTAACAATTTCAAAAAGTTATCATGTATTTCTATTTGTTCTTTGATTTCCCAAAAATTTTCTTTACTTAATTCTTCTTTTGCAAATCTAATAAAAAAATCATCTGACAATCTTGCTGCAAAAGGTGTTTTCATTATTAATAGGTCTCGATATATTATTGCTCTTTTCTGTAATTCATACAGCTTATAAAACTCAACAGGATTTACCTTTTCAACATTTTCATCACAAAATACTCTATAAAAGCCGTTTCCATCTTTATCTGGAATTATTTTAGAATTAATACTTTTCAGTGTATTTTTTATTGTTTGTTCATCTGTATCATTTATTCCTTTTTCCATATCAATATAACATGTTATTTCTTTTTATATACCACTTATTTTCTCCTCTCTTTTTCAAGTATGTTTCTTTTCACTAATCCAAAACCTATGCTCTTTGTCAAGGAAGACGATGTTGAAGATATTATCGGTAAAATATCCGATTACACATTCTTTGCCTTGAATGTGCATAGAACACCACGCAATGTCATCGGGTACGTGTTTGGGATGATGAAAATCGGAGTTTTTGGGAAAAGTTCCTTTGGAATATTGTTTTATCATTTTATTAGCAATGGCTTGCGGAACGGTGAATTGGCAAATTCCCGTAAGTTTTTCAATGGCAAGCGCTAATAATTGATTCTTTTCCCATTCTTGGAA
>Ga0082212_10006028_pt1 | contig 16373 bp, 14 predicted proteins | sample TergutNt197P3_FD_71548 | JGI IMG/M metagenome (GOLD analysis project Ga0082212, IMG submission 71548) | Neocapritermes taracua P3 segment gut microbial communities from Petit-Saut dam, French Guiana - Nt197 P3 | ecosystem: Host-associated > Arthropoda: Insects > Digestive system > Gut ... | reverse complement strand
TTTTTCGCTTGCATGTAAAAAAATCAATTTTGAAGCGCCTCCCGCAAAAGCGGCCAGGACTTCAACTGCCTTTCCAGATTAAAACCTAAAAGCCGCTGAGCGAACTTTTCCAGTTCGGAAGCGACATCATGTTCAAAAGGTAAAATCATAAACTTTTCCGGCGGAAGTTTCATCATTTTTTCGAGCGCCGACGCAGATTTTGCGCTTACATGGATTCCGACGCCACCGGCGCAGTCCGTGCAGCGCGCCTCGCCGGATTCAACCCAGGCGAAAAAACCTTCATTAATGACGCCCTTTCCGCATGACGAACACCTTGTAAAATCCGGAAAAAATCCATTAAGCCTGAGCGCCCAGATTTCAAAATAGCGAATGAGCGCCGCTGTTGGAGACGCCTCGGCAGCAGCTTTCATTGAAGCGGACAAAAGGCGAAATAACGCATGGTTGGACTGGTTTTCCTGGACTATTTCGCTGGTGAGTTCCGCAAAGTACGAACAGGCGTAGATTCGCCGGAGATCAATCGCTTTTCCGGGAAACGCGCTTATAAGTTCCGCGCCGCGAATTTGCCCAAGGTCCTTTCCTTCCCTGAACCATAAACCGACACGAACGTGATTGAACGGTTCAAGCGCGCCCGCGAGATGACTTTTGGTTTTTTTGATTCCATCGGCGGCGGCGCGGAGCTTGCCGTGTTCGCGGGTGAAGAAAACCACAATCCGGCCGGATTCGGATAAGGGATAGTGTCGAAGCACAATCGCTTCAGCTTCAAATGCCGGCATAATGTTATTTTTGACCTGGGAGCGCGGGCGTCCCCGCCGGCGTATAATTGATTAACTCATTACCCAGGGCGACGGCGCAGGCGCCTTTGCCCTGGGCTGATATACGACGGCCTTTCAGGCCGTTTGAACCGGGCTTCGCCCATTTATTTTATTACACGCAGGCGGGACGCCTGCGCTCCCATGTCAGTTCTTGCTCATGAAATCGGCAAACTCGCGCAGCTTGTTGGAACGATATGGGCTTTTGAGTTTTAAAAGCGCCTTTTCCTCAATTTGGCGGATGCGCTCGCGTGTCACCTGGAATATCTCGCCAACCTCCTGCAGAGTGTATTCCTTCCCCTTATCGTTCAGGCCGTAGCGCATTCTCACTATTTCCTGTTCGCGGGGGGACAGCGATTGCAATGCCGCGTCGGTCACTTCGCGCAGGTTGTGCTTCATGACGTCTTCGTCCGGCGAAACCGCGTTTTTGTCCTCGATAAACTTGTTAAGAACGGCGTCTCTGTTGTCTGCAATGCTGGCTTCAAGGGAAATCGGTTCCTGCGCGGCTTTGAGTATCTGCGTCACTTTAGCTACAGGGGTCTTTAATTCTTTGGCCAGCTCATGTACCGAAGGGTCGCGGCCAAGCCGCTTGGTCAGTTCGTTGGCTACTTTTAGCACACGGTTCATTGCCTCAACCATGTGAACAGGAATACGGATGGTTCGCCCCTGGTCGGCAATCGCGCGCGTGATGCTCTGGCGAATCCACCATGTCGCGTAGGTGGAAAATTTATGTCCAAGACGGTAGTTGAACTTATCGACCGCTTTCATCAACCCGATGTTTCCCTCCTGAACAAGATCAAGCAAATCCAGCCCCGGATAGGAATAATTTTTGGCAATGCTCAAGACCAGGCGCAGATTGGAACGAACGAACTGGTCTTTGGCATGCAACATCTCGATTTTGTTTTCGCTTATAAGCGCGACGATCTTGCGCAATTCATCCGTATTGGTCAGATACTGGTTTTCAATTTCACTAAGGCGAGTGCGGGCCGCCCTGATCTCTTTTTGAGATTTTTCCTTACGCCTGGAAAGTACCTTGTTGCAATGCGTCTGCGCCTCTTCCATGCGATACAGAACTGCTTCAACGCTTTCAACAAGAACCGCAATCTGATTTTCCGAAAATTCAATATTTTCCTGCAGGAGCTTGCATATCTTGTCGCGGTGAACCTGTATCGCATTCTGTTCCTTTTTATTTACCGCTTCTTTTTTAGACCTGCTTTTACGGATGCTGCCTTTGGCTTCGCGGTATTTAAGTTCAAGTTTTTCCAGTTTCGATAGAATCTTTCCTATCTGCTTGAGCCTGATACGGGTGCGTTCATCCAGCGAAATTTCATTTTCCGTTTCCGGCTTTTCTTCGGCGCCGAATTTAACCTGCTGCGACCTGGGTTCCAGAGGCTGTAATCCCTCGGCCATTTCCATAATTTTGAAGGAATTAATCGTAGTCAGCGACAAAAGCCGCAGCGTGTTTAGTTTCGCGGATTCAATTTTCTGGGCCAGGTATACTTCCTGTTCGCGCGTGAGCAGGGGAATCTTGCTCATGCTTCGATAGTAAATATAAAGAGGATCGGCGGAAGCGGCGGTTTCCTCCTTACCAATGATCCGGTTTTCATTGGGTACGCGGTCAAAACGAACGCGATCCACATAGTTTTCTCTCGTCAGACGGGGAAAGGCATCCGATCCATCCAGATCATCCTCGTCCAATTCAATTACATCATAATCGGCTTCTTCCAGAATCCCGTCATGTTCCAATTCAATCATATAAATATAGCCTCACCGGGTATAAAACACGGAAACATGTTCCATTCGTTCTTATCGGCTTATATCCTTGAGAACGTCTAAAATTCGTCGCTGCCGCCCCAATAAATTTTATTGCTCAACACCTGTTAAGCTTAGATGCCTGATGCTGGAAATAATTTCATCGGGCAGGATGATTGCATATAGATAGGCTTCATAGCCCCTTCATTCAAATTGTACATCTCTATTAAGCCCGATAATACGGAAGAGCCGCTATTTTGTTCCAAGCGAGCAACATTTATATCACTGGAAAAAATTTTTCGCAACAACAATCTTGATTTTTTTGAATTTTTCTCTTGATTTTCATCGTAATTGTGCGTCATGGCCGATGAATATTGGAGCCAACGGCCGGAATTGAACCGGCGACCTACTGATTACGAATCAGTTGCTCTACCAGCTGAGCTACGTTGGCTCATTGCGGTTATAGCGGAATAACCTTAACCCGGATATTTCATACCGAGCGCGCAAGAGTGTATACCAGACTACTGGCATGGTTCAAGCCCTCTCTTGCTTCCGCGCGATTATTTTGTCGCGAATTTTTCAAATCCAAAGGCCGCTACAGGTCGATGACAAGGCCGTCATGCGCCATCTCCAGGCCGACATCGCTCGCGTGATCCAGAATTTCCTGGCCAAGATGCGTCAACAAAATTCTTTTTGCGCCAAAACTGCGCCGATTTTCCATAATTCGCGGATAGTCCAAATGGGTTTCATTCCTTGATTCAAAAAACGTGCATTCACAGAAGAAGATATCCGCGTTCTGCGTGTGCGCGGGTAATTCATCCGTCCATCCGCTGTCCCCGGAATAAACAATTTTCCTGCCTCCGGCGATGATTTCGCATCCCAGTGACGGCGGCGATGCCTGATGCGGAACCGAAAAGGGAATAATTTTTATGTCTTTCGTTTCAATTGCATTACCGGGAATTGCTTCTATAAATCTCAAATCAAAAGGAAGTCCTTCCGCCGCCGTATCCGCGTATGTTAACTCAAAAAGTGAGCGGACGCGGCTTTCCGTTCCCGGCGACCCTGAAATACGCAGCGGCCGTGTGCGCGGTTCGATATACAGGTAGTGCAAAAACAGAAAAGGCATCCCGCCGTAATGATCCCCGTGCAGATGACTTAGAAAAACCATATCAAGCGAAACAGCCGAAAGACGCAGATTTCTAAGCGCTTCGAGTACTGTCGGACCGCAGTCAAGCAGCATGGCGCTTTTCGGCGTTTCAATGAAATACCCGGACATGCGTCTGCCACCGGAGCAAAACGCGTCGCCGGAACCAAGACATGTAATACGAACTTTATTCATAAATTAATTATACCTCGCCGGTTTACGAATAACGAATAGCGCCGGAAAACCATCCATCCAGGCTATGTTACAATTTTCATTTTTGGGCAGGATAGTTGGTAGTGAATACGGGAAATGAAAGATACGAAGTCTCTTAAAAAAAAGCTTCTGAATTGTGTAGGACGCGCCATCGCCGATTTCAATATGATTGAAGAAGGCGACAGGATTATGGTCTGCGTAAGCGGCGGCAAAGACAGCTATACGCTTCTTACACTGCTTCAGGATTTGCAGCGGCGCGCGCCTGTGCGCTTCGATCTGCTGGCCGTAAATCTCAATCAGAAGTTGCCTGGTTATCCGGAAAAGACGCTCCCGGAATATCTAGCCGGTACCGATATCCCATTTCGCATAGTTGAAAAAGACACATATTCCATCATTAAAAGCAAAATTACCGAAGGCAATCCGGCTTGTTCGCTCTGTTCACGCTTGCGCCGCGGCATACTTTACAATACCGCCGTCGAGGAGGGATGCAACAAGATCGCGCTGGGACATCACGCGGACGATGCGCTGCAAACCTTTCTACTGAACCTGTTCTTTGAGGGTTCCTCACGCAGCATGCCTCCGGTGCTACGTAGCAATGATGGACGAAATACCGTGATTCGTCCGATGACATATTGCTGGGAGTCCGATATCGAGGCATTTGCCGCGACGCAAAATTACCCGATTATTACCTGCAATTTCTGCGGCGCTCAAAAGAACATTCAACGTAAACGGATGCTTCACCTTGTAAACGATCTTGAAAATGAAATCCCTGATATACGTCATTCAATTTTGTCGGCGCTTGGGAAAATGTATTTCGGCGCGGCGAAAAAACCGGAGTCATAAAAGATGTTACGTTGCGCGTTATTTGATCTTGACAACACGCTCTATCCGAAATCTAACGGGCTGATGGCAGAAATCGGCCGGCGGATGAATCAATACATGTCAGAGCGCCTCGGAATTCCGGCGGACAAAGTTCGCGAAATCCGCGATTTGCTCCTTATTACTTATGGAACCACGCTCAACGGGCTGCGCCGGAGTTACGAGATAGATCCCGACGATTTCCTTTCTTTCGTTCACGACATACCGCTTGACGAATTCATCAGCCGCGATGAAGCGCTTGACAAAATGCTGGAAGCGTTGCCTCTGCGAAAAATTGTCTTTACCAACGCGGACGCGCGGCATGCAAGGCGCGTTCTGTCGCGTCTTGGCGCGCTTCGCCATTTTGAGGCGATCATCGACATTCACTTTATAGAATTTTGCAATAAGCCCGACCCGCGCGCCTATCGTGCAGCGCTTGAATATGCCGGTGTTCGGCCCGAGGAATGCATACTTTTGGAAGACTACCCGGTGAACATACAACCCGCCAGAGCAATGGGAATAACAACGGTTCTTGTCGGCGACGGCGGGAAAGATGGAGGAAACGCCGCTATAGCGGATTACTTTATCGACAGCGTCGTCGAATTCGCCGGACTGCTTGAAGCAATAAATGAAACCGTGCAGAACGCATAAAAAAAACGGCGCCGGGGTAAAACCCGCGGCGCCGTAAAGAACATTGTTTATTTACTAAATAAGCGCTTTCGCAGCCTTTGCAGCGGAGGCGGCATCCGGAGCATACGAATCGGCTTTTATTTGATTGGCGAAATCCTGCGTTATAGGAGCGCCGCCGACAAGAACCTTGAAACGCGAACGATCTTTTGAAGCGTTCAGCGCGTCCACGGTATCTTTCATCGCGGGCATCGTCGTGGTAAGAAGCGCTGAAACGGCCATGATCTTTACTTCGGGATCGGCTTCAACAGCTTCAACAAATTTGGCGACAGGAACGTCAACGCCAAGATCCTTTACTTCAAATCCGGCGCTTTCAATCATCATGGCGACAAGGTTTTTGCCGATGTCATGCAGATCGCCGATGACGGTTCCGATGACAACCTTTCCAAGCGACGAACCGCCGGCGGCGGCAAGTTTCGGTTTGAGCACTTCCACGCCGTTTTTCATCGCTTTCGCAGCCACAAGCATTTCAGGAACGAAAATGTCGCCGCGCCCGAACTTGGCGCCGACGATATCCATCGCCTGAATCATGCCGACATTCAATATTTCCTGCGCGTCAACGCCTTCCGCAAGCGCTTCCTGAACAAGACCGGCAACTATTTTTGTTTTTCCGTTTTCGACAGCAGTCGCAATTTCCTGAATTTTAGACATATTCAAATCTCTCCCCGTCTTTCCTGATGCTCATGCTGAAATTGAACCGCGGCGATTGTACCTGCTCATCTAAAACCGCTAAAACCGCATGTTCAACACAGCTTCCATCAGGGTAATTTAATTAGAGCCTATCGCGCCCTTTCATACGGCAAAAGCGTTGAAACAGCCTTCACCACGCATGGCGATACGTCCAATTTCACACATGCCGTCAAAAGCGCACAATCGACAATATTCTATAGTATGCCGCCTTTTTGAGTCAAGCGATTCACTGTTGGACTATCCCCATTATTTTGATTTTGAGCATTGCACCGGCATGACATGGGAGCCGCCAATCGGCGGCGCGCCGAGAATCATCGTTAATGTAACTGGAATATGAAGTGGGCGGACCTGGGATCGCGGGCGTCCTCGCCGGCGTGTAAAGAGTGAATGCAGATGGAACAACATCTCCGCGATGTGTGAACGTAAAAGGCGTGGGGCTTCACGCCAATACCTTAATTCCGGCGCATGACCGGGTACGCCTTGAACGAATGTGCCGCTATAAGGGAAAAGCTGATAGCGCGGGGCATACCTGAAAAGGAAATCGCTTTCATCCACGAAGCCAGGACAGAAGTGAAAAAGAAAGAACTTTTCGAGAAAGTGCGGCATGGCGACGTGCGCGTACTGTTTGGAATACTGCTCTACAGGCGCATGAGGCTACGTTCAAGGGCGCTATGCACCATTCGGCATCGTTGGGAACGGATGTTCATGGGAACATCACGCGAATAAACAATCTTTTGAATAACATTCCGGCACGGTTGGATGCGGCACAGAAGCAACTGGATGATACGCGGCGGCAACTGGAAACCGCCAAAGAGGAATTGAACAAGCCTTTCACGATGGAAACCGAACTTGCGGCCAAAGCCGGACGCCTCGCGGAGCTTGATTCACAACTCAATATGGATAACGCGCCTGACATGGGAGCGCGGGACGTCTCGTCCGCATGTTCAGAAAATAGTGGGCAAAATGCCCGCGTACACGGCGAAGCCGGAAATGCTGCCGAAAGACAGGAAGATTATGCAATTACCACGAAAATCTACTTAACCTCGAAAGCCCGTGTAAAAGTATTGAGCGCAGGCTGTATGTAAAGAACTGCCCGGAACCGAACCACAGGAGGGAGATACATTCAGGCGTTGAAATGGTTAACGCCTTAAATGGAAATACTGGCTGCCCCCATCCGCGTTTCCGAAGAATGAAATCGGAAGCCATCGAACAGGAAACCTACGAAACCGTTGTGCCTGTCGGCGTCAATGAGAGTGTCGTTTTTACACGGTTTCAACCGCCAACAGAAGTCAGCCCCCAGTGAGGGAAGAATATAACCACAATTTTGAGGTACACATATGGCGACTTACGGCTATGCGAGAGTTTCAGGGATAGACCAGAACGAAGACAGGCAGATGATAGCCATGAGCGAATATGGCATACCGCCCGAATGTGTGTTTATAGACAAGCAATCCGGCAAGGATTTCAATCGCCCGGCGTTTAATTCGTTGCTAAAAAAACTGAAGCCGGGCGACTTGCTTTTTATCAAAAGCATAGACAGGCTTGGGCGCGATTACGCCGAGATATTAAATTTCTGGCGCATCCTCACAAAAGAGCGTAGCGTGGACATCGTTGTAATCGATATGCCGCTTTTGGATACGCGCCAGGGAAAAGACCTGCTTGGAACTCTTATCGCCGACCTTGTGCTCAACCTGCTTTCATTCGTCGCTCAAAACGAACGGGAGAGTATTCGCCAGAGACAGGCCGAGGGCATAGCCGCGGCAAAGGCGCGGGGCGTCCGATTCGGTCGTCCTATAATAAATCCCCCGGAAGATTTCAATATTTTAGTGAAGCAGTGGAAACGCGGAAATCTGTCTCTTCCAGTGTTGCTGGAACAGTCAGATTTAAAAACAGCCACGTTTTACAGGCGTTTACGTGAATTTCATGTCGCGAAGTCCCAAAGGTAAACTATCAAAAAGTCCCCACGAGAATACCAGTATCCTTATAGATCAGAAGAAACGCAGAAAACGGCGAATTGAGCCGCAGCATGAGCCGAAAGGCTTGTACATAGCCGCATTTTTACAGGTGTTTGCGGGGCTTTTTGCGGCGTGGCAATCTAAGGTTACTATCATAAGGTATACATTTTGATAGTTCGCAAACAATCGAAATTTTACCCGAAATCTAACCTAGCATGTCAACCATTTTTTACGAAAACACAAAAAAATCTGAAATTCACCCTGCTATTTGAGCAGGGTGAAGCATTATCAAAATGTATAGCTTTTGATAGCACAAACATACGAATGGAGAAATAGAGAAAAATCATGAAATACCAGAAAATATACGGACTTATTATAACAGCAATTATTTCCATGTTTTTCGTCGCATGCGGCGGCGGTTCATCAAGCGGCGAAAACCGCGATGGCAATAATAACAACCCGCCTGTCGTAAACATCTCAATGGCATCGTCGGTAAAAACATATGTCGGCGAGCAAAAGACGATTCCCGTAACCGTGCAAAATACAGACTTTACAGTATCCGTCAGCCAATCCGGTTCCGGGTGTATAAAAAGCGGCAGTAATATTGTCTGTACGCCGACCATGTCGGGAAATTACACAGTCACGGCGACGGCTACGGCAGACGCGGCAAAGAAAGTATCCGCGACGGTAACGGTTCCCGAACTTGAAATCCTGGGCGGAAACAATCAGACGCTCTACGCCGACGATACTGAAAGCACGGTCATAACGTTTAACTCCGCCGGTAACTGGACGGCGGCGGCATCCGACGGTTACGGCGATATCCCCGCGTGGCTCTCTCTCAGCGTGGTAAGCAGCCTTTCCGTTGATGATTCCGATATCCAGTTATACCTGGATGATTTCACGCAGTTGTATGGCGGCGAAGATTATGATGATGCGGAAGTAAGCGTAAACGCCGTAAGCGTAAGCGGAGGAGCCGGGAATAATTTCATTTCGGTAACGTTACAGCCGAATTACAGCATGGCCGACCGGACGGCGACAATCACAATCACCACATCAACCGGACAAATAATAATAACAATTACCCAACGGTATACAAAAAGTGACGGAACGCCGTTGACCCCGGAAGATGTTTCGATTTCAATATCACCGGCGACGGCGAGTATAACAGTGGGAACATCAAGAACATTTGCCGTGACGAGGGTGAACACGGCGGATTTTACCGTTTCCGCGCCGTCTGCGGCGGGATGCGTCAAAAACGGCGTCAATGCCGTAATCTGTACGCCGACGGCGGCGGGAACGTATGCCGTTACAGTAACAGCAACCGCCGACACAACGAAATCCGTTTCGGCGACTTTGACGGCAAGCGCAGCAGTACAAGAATATCGTACTGTTACATTTAATGTGGACGGCAGTGTTTATACCACCCGGCAGATCCAAAACAATTCCAGTCTTGGCTTAAACATGCCGTCAAATCCCACAAAAGACGGCTACAGCTTTGCGGGATGGAGCGCAAGTCAGTCCTCCCAAACCGCTGATTTTTACTCAAACACTCCGGTAACGGCAAATATAACGGTGTACGCAATATGGCAACCTGTTGTGTACGTTGTTGATTTCTATATAGACGGCAATAAAGCCGCGACCGAGCATGTGGAACACGGCACAAGTCTCGGCGGAGCCATGCCTTCTCCGCCCACTAAAATCGGCTATGACTTCATTGGTTGGAATACAACCTCATCCGCGACGACAGGTAATTTTTATTCAAACACTCCGGTAACGTCAACTATGACTGTATATGCAATATGGCAGGCGGTTGTTCCGGTCGCGCGCACGGTTACATTCAACGTAGACGGCAGTGTTTATGTTACACGGCAGACGCCGAACGACTCCGGCATTGGCGCGAACATGCCCGCCGACCCGACGAAAACCGGTTTTAACTTTGCGGGGTGGAGCGTTAGTCAATCCGCCGCTTCCGCTGATTTTTACTCAACCACGCCGGTAACGGCAAATATAACCGTATATGCGATATGGCAGGCGGTCATTCCAGACAGTTGCGCAGTTCATTTCAATATAGACGGTGACATTACAACCGAGTATGTTGTACGCGGCACAAGCCTCGGCTCTAAAATGCCGTCAAACCCGACAAAAACCGGTTATGACTTTGTGGGATGGAATACAAATTCATCCGCGACGGCAGGTAATTTTACAGCATCCACGACAGTAGCGTCGGATATGGCGGTGTACGCAATATGGCGGATAAAAACACATACCGTTACATTCAGCACGGACGGCAGTACGCAAACGCGAGAGGCGCAGCATGGCTCAAACCTCGGAACGAATATGCCGCCAACCCCGACAAAAACCGGCTATGACTTTGTAGGATGGAATACAAACTGCTCGGCCGTAAACGCCAATTTTTATTTAACGACGCCGATAGAGGCGGATATAACGGTGTGCGCCATTTGGCAAGCGGTTATGCGTACAGTAACATTCAACATAGACGGTGAAATAATTTCCGAACAGGTGGAACATGGCTCAAGTCTCGGCTCTAAAATGCCGTCAAATCCGACAAAAATCGGCTATAACTTTGTAGGATGGAACACAAATTCCTCCGCAACGTCAGGTAATTTTACAAACCTCACGCGTATAACAGAAAATATAACTGTTTACGCAATATGGCGAATAAAAACATATACAGTTTCATTTAATCCCGATAACGGCTCAGCCAATATATCAAGGACGGTAAATCACGGAACCGAGCTAGGCGCGTCGTACCCCGCCGACCCGTTTAATGGATTTTGGTTATTTGAAGGTTGGTTTGATTCTTCAAACAACCGGTTAACGGCTTCTACAATTATTACGAGCGACATAACGGTAACGGCGCGTTGGAGCAACCTGGGTGACGGCAGCTCGTTAAACCCTTACATAATAATAACAGGCGCACATCTTAATTATGTACGCAATAACCTTTCTGCGTATTATAAACTCGGCGCGGATATTAATCTTGCCAATTGGAATAATTGGATGCCAATAGGCGAAAACTACATCGCACCCTTTAGAGGTAAAATAGATGGCGCAGGTTATAAAATAACCGGTCTGAGAATTAATAAATCAAGTAGCTCAAGTTCACAATATATAGGTTTATTCGGATATGTTAACGGTGGCGAAATAAACAATCTCGCTTTAGAAGATGTAAGTATTTATTGTTCTTCTGGTAGTCTGTTGTATACTTCTTCTTCTTGTTATTCCGGCGGGATAGCGGGGTATGTAAATAACAGCACAATAAGCAACAGTTACAGCACAGGTGATATTTCTTCTTCTATTTCCACTCAAGGTGATCCTTGTTATTCCGGCGGGATAGCTGGGTATGTAAATAACAGCACAATAAGCTACAGTTACAGCACAGGTGATATTCTTTCTTATCGTTATTCCGGCGGGATAGCTGGGTATGTAAATAACAGCACAATAAGCTACAGTTACAGCACAGGTGATATTTTTGCTTATAATAATTCTTCCGGCGGGATAGCAGGGTTAGTAACTGGGGGTAGCATAATAAGCAACAGTTACAGCACGGGTAATATTTCTTCTACTAATTCTTCATATTCAGGCGGGATAGCAGGTGATTTAACTGGGGGTAGCACAATAAGCAATAGTTACAGCACGGGTAATATTACTGCTTCTTCTTATTCCGGCGGGATAGCGGGGATAGTATGGAACGGCACAATAAGCAACAGTTACAGCAAAGGTGATATTAATTCATATTATTATTCCGGCGGGATAGCAGGTAAGTTAACTACTGGTAACACAATAAGCAACAGTTACAGCACAGGTGATATTTCTTCTTCTTCTAATGTTGATTCTCCTTCCGGCGGGATAGCAGGGAGTGTGGATGACTATAAAAGCTCGATAATAAACTGCGTTGCAATCAACAATTACGTAACAAGTAATTCCGGCGCGGGTCGCATAATAGCGAGTATCTTCATAGGTAACGGATCCCCGGTAATATCCAACAATTTCGCGTTGTCAACCATGACGGCTCAAGGCAATGCGAAATTTAATTCCTCGGATACAAGGTATCATGGGGTCAGCAAAACAGACGCTCAGTTGCGACAGCAATCCACTTATTCCAACCCCGTAAATGGCAACGGGCTGGGCGGCCTCGGCTGGAAATTCGGCAACAACGATGAAAATCCGTGGGTTATGCCCGCAGGCGGCGGTTACCCAATACTGTACTGGCAGAAGTAACTTACCGCCTCCCATTCAGTCGTAACGCGGTATGATAAAGCAGCATGATGCAATCTGTTTAAACAGGGATAAATATTGAAATAAGTGTACATTGTCGATCATAAAGTTTGTGATCGGAAAGAACAATGACATGTAGCGGTTATAAAATACGGATCATTTGTCTATCCGCAAAAACTCTATTTGGAGGATGCAAAGTAAAATGCAAGAATTAGCGGATATGCCGTTTAATTTGAACACCCGCGTCGTTAGCGGATGAACACCTGCGTTGCATCAAATGAACACTTGCGTCGTTTTGATTGAACACACACGTCAAATCCACACTTGCTTTGGAAAACCAAAGCGAAAAACTCATTAAAAATAAACTCCGCGAAGCGGATTCCTTAAAGCCTGTGCGTTTTCGTATAACATCACCGTGTATGCTGATTTTGTACGAACAACTGTGGCAGTTACAAAGACATCAGAAACAAAATTGTTATCGACCTTTGCCGTAGTAACTGACGGGTGTTCAACGGGCGCGTCGCCGATGTTCATCCGCTGACAACGCGGGTGTTCATTCCGAAACGACGCCATCGTCCATTTTTAGCGACGCTACTGTCCATTCCGAAGCGACATATTCGATTAGAACATTTAAACAGCGAATTAAGGCAGCGAATAAATTTTTTCTATGAACATTCGCACAAAAGCATTGGTCACATATTGATAACGTGGGGTGGATTCCTGACGTTATTAAGTCTTGCTCACAATTTATCGAATAACATAACCAATTCATCCATTTATTTAATTGCTGTTGCCATATTTTCAATTTCCACAATAATTCTTTTCTGTGTAACTCAAAGAGACGCGGAAAACCGTAGTCAGATTTTTAAATTGGCAACATACCTTACTATTTTTTACGGGAGAAGAGCGTGTAAAGGGAAAAACGACTATAACAATTTCTGGGAAGTACTGCTTTTTGAAAGAGCAACAAAAGAAGATAAAAATGCAAACCATAATAAGCAGGATATTGCGAAAGAGGAACGTTGGCGCATGTATATGGTAAACTACGAATATTTTGCGCTTGCTATAGTTTCAAATGTTCTTACTGGTGTTTTTTCTTTCTTGTTTTTAATAAATGTTATATGTAAAAATGAATCAATTAGCCTTATCATAGGAATTATTTTATTTATAATTTGTTTATTTACATTAGCTGGTCAAATAATTATTACGGTAAAAATATATAAAAGATCGACTTTAAAGAACGTTGGAGAAATTAAGAAAGGATACTTTTATGATTTTTTAGAGTATGCGATAGAAACGGGATACTTATCATATGAAAACGCCATAGATAGGTTTGGCGAAAACTTTTTAAATGAGATAGGATATCCTCGTATCTGTCCAAAATAGCTTTAAAACTGGGCTTTTGCGACTTCGCAAAAGCTTTCCATGCTGCGGCACTTTACGCCGTCGATCTCAAATTCATTCGGATAAAAGTTCGACAGCACATTTGCTGGATATTCACATTTTGAAGAAATATCTATCATAAGCGTAATGTGCGTCATAAATTATTAATAGATCACATTTTCTATAATAGAAGCATCGTCGGGGCTTTTCTTCAAAAAATCATTTGAAACCGGCCAGGCGTCCATCATTTCTGTATCGAATGGTTGAAAAAACTGTTTTATATCCGATTTTCGCAACTTGTGGCCAACCCGCCGCCTTAAATGCACGATGTTTGCAGTTAAATGTCCGTTCTCTGGCAGCACGATTACGTGTACGTGGTTTGGAATTACGCGCCATTCCAATTTTTTAGTGAAACGTACTGTCACGTAAATTATTACTACGCAGGCGGGGACGCCTGCGCTCCCATGTCAGGGGAACGCGGCTTCGCCGCTATTTTACTTTACTTGACTCGGTTAGCAACCTCTCCCTTCATGTTGCTTGACGATCCAGCGACCGCCCTTTGCCGCGCCGACGCGTTCAACCAATCCGGCTTTTTTTAGTACGTCAATGTTCTTTTGAACGCCGCGCGATGACATCCCTATTTGCTCCGCAATGCTTTTCGCGCTGATGGACGGCTTTTCACGCATCAGTTCTATTATTGTTAGCTGTACTTCGGTTCCCACGAACTTATCTACGTACTTATCTACGTACTCATCAGCGAACTTTTCACCGATATCGGTGAAAAACGTGACGCTGATCTCGCCCGGCGATGCTTTAAACAGCGGCTCACGCTTGCCGGCAAATGCGCAGGCGGACGTAATCCGCTCAATGCCGCGTCCCCACGTTTCAATGTAACCGGAACGGTAGAACGCATAAGCAATCTTCGGATTGTACGGGCATGACCTGTGATTTCCAATCAAATCGGAAACCGTCCAGTTTTCAGGCAACCTGCCATCGTTATAGATAATAACGCGGTCTGGAAATATTTTGATTTGAATCGGTATACCCGTTGTGTAGTCGCGATGAACGATAGCGTTCAAAATAGCTTCACGCAGGGCGGGACGCGGCACCGGGTAGTCAGTGATACGCAGCAACCCTTCATAGCTGATAATCCCTTTGAAGTATTTACGATAAATCGTATCTACAATCTCATCCGGCATGGTTATCAGGGAACCGTTAAATTCGTCCTGATAGATCAAGTCCGCGCCGTTTTCAAAATAGCCGACCTTGACGAACGCGCCAAATACATATTTTTCCGGCCTGTCGTGAAACAACAGCACGGCGGCGCGGGTAAGCTCGCCATTTTCGATAAGGGACAACCTGTCAAGCAGGGCTTCGTCACTCATCTCAAGATCAGCCTTTTGCAGGCGTTCGTTTGCTATGGCTTTTTCACGAAATTTACGGAACGCCGAAATGTCCAGGTCAGCGACCTTGACTTTTGGAATAACGATGCCGTCCCAACTCTTACCCAAACGGCGCAGGATAAAATTGTCGAGTTCGCGGCCATCAAGTTCCTGAGTCGTGCTGCCGGAGCGGAGATAATGCCTGCCGCGAAAACTGATAGGCGTATTGCTTGCGCCAACGCTGACGGCGATATACTGCTTTCCATTTTCGGTCAGCAGTTCAACAGACGGCACAATTCCCAAAGCGTGGCGTATGGTGTTGGGAAGTTCTTCAAGCAGATCGCGGGCATTGTCAATCCCGACCACCGCGCCGTTGTCGTCGCGGCCTATTTCAAGTACGCCGCCCTGCGCATTGGCAAGCCCGCAAAGACCTTTTAGGAATTCGTCTCGCCATTTGCTTTTCCATTCCAGATTTTGACTCTCCACGGTTTAAGCCTCATGGTTGATATTCAGCGCATATTCTGAAGGGATTGATAGCCCAAAGGTTTCGCATAACACAAGAACATCACAAACATCTTTATCAGTTATTTCGTATCCATGATGAAATTGCAACTGCGCCTCCGCCGTCAGACACCGCACGGCTATGTTTCTGATTGTCCCCTTACCATTGAATATATCTGAAGGATATGGATTATTTTCAAAATATAATGTCCCCGCTTCTCCGAACTCAAATAAATGAAGGTCGATTATCTTATCTCTTGAATCGCGCCATACGGTATGTGATTCGGTTGTGTATTCCATTTGAATCTCCTGATAGCCTTTTGATATTAACATTTCCGTAAAAATAGTTGCGTTTCGCTTTTCTATGAAAACATCAATATCATTATGTTGTCGTGTCTGTCGCCCTGCAAGCGCGTCAACGCCCCATCCGCCATCAAGCCATACTTCAACGCCAAGCTGTTCAACTGTCTTCAGAAATTCAACGGCATCTTGTTCGGTCATCATTCAAATTTCACCCATTCTATGATGGAAGCATCGTCAGGACTTTTCTTCAAAAAATCATTTGAAACCGGCCATGCGTCCATCATGTCTGTGTCGAATAGTTGAAAAAACTGTTTTATATCCGATTTTCTCAGCGTGGAGGCAAGCCATTCATCTTCTTTTTTCCTGCTGATGATGAGCGGCATACGAAATGGGTTTTTACCTCCGTTGTGTATTTCAGCGCAAAGTTTATTTGCCTGAACCGTCAGGATGGTAAATG
>Ga0082212_10006027_pt1 | contig 16374 bp, 14 predicted proteins | sample TergutNt197P3_FD_71548 | JGI IMG/M metagenome (GOLD analysis project Ga0082212, IMG submission 71548) | Neocapritermes taracua P3 segment gut microbial communities from Petit-Saut dam, French Guiana - Nt197 P3 | ecosystem: Host-associated > Arthropoda: Insects > Digestive system > Gut ... | reverse complement strand
CCTCTGGTCGGACCCAAAAACATGTTTGAGCGCGCCTATAAGGAAGGCTACGCCATCGGCGCTTTCAATGTGAACAACATGGAAATTGTCCAAGGCATCATGCAGGCCGGGGCTGAGGAAAAAGCCCCGCTTATTCTCCAGGTTTCCGCAGGCGCCCGGAAATACGCCGGTCAACCTTACCTGATGAAACTGGTGGAGGCGGCTCTGCTGGAAAGCGATTTGCCCGTGGTGGTGCATCTGGATCACGGCCCTGACTTTGAACTATGCAAGGCCTGCATTGACGGCGGTTTTACCTCGGTGATGATAGACGGTTCTCACCTGCCTTTTGAGGAAAATATCGCGCTCACCAAGAAAGTTGTGGAATACGCCCACGGGAAGGGCGTACGGGTGGAAGCTGAACTGGGCAAGCTGGCGGGAGTGGAGGAACACGTGAGTTCCACGCATTCCGTATATACCGACCCGGATCAGGCTGTGGAATTCGTGCAGCGTTCGGGTTGCGACTCCTTGGCTATCGCCATCGGCACCAGCCACGGCGCATACAAGTTCACGGGCGACGCGCAGCTTGACTTTCAGCGCCTGGAAAAGATTTCCGAGCTTTTGCCTGGCTACCCGCTGGTATTGCACGGCGCGTCTTCAGTTCCGCAGGAGTTCGTAGACATGTGCAACAAGTACGGCGGCAAGGTTGGCGGCGCGAAGGGCGTGCCCGAGAACATGTTGCGCAAGGCGGCGGGTCTCGGTATATGCAAGATCAATGTGGATACGGATATTCGCCTCGCGTTGACCGCCTGTATCCGCAAACATTTTATGGAGAATCCGGCAGACTTTGATCCGCGCGCCTACCTGAAGCCCGCGCGTGAAGCCGTCAAACTGATGGTGCAACGCAAGATTCGCGACGTGATGGGCTGCTCCGGCAAAGCCTAGCCCATTCCCCGAGTCTTTTTGCCGGGGCAGTGTGCGGTGCGGGCGATTTGGCCGTGTGCTGATGTATGCGCCAAACTCTTTTTGATAAGCCCCGAAGGGTCTTGCCTTCGGGGCTTTCCTCTTTTCTATGGATGCGCTCCGGTTTGTCCGGCTGACCGGATATTTTTTTCGTGCATATCCGGAATGCTCTTATAAGAGAATGCCGCGTTCAATTATTGAATTCAATTCATCGGCTTTTGGGGTATCCACCGTTCTCCGCGGCGTTTTAGAAATGCTTCTTGGTTGTTGCGATTCTGGACGAATTTACGAAAATCCTTGTCCTCGGAATCGCGTTGGCCTGCATCGTACATTCGGCAATATTCCTCGAATTTTTTTGCCTTTTTTTTCTGTTCCGCGTGGACATTGCCCGGAAAATTCATCCGTACCCACAGTCCCGCCACGATGACAAACACGATGACGAGGGCCAGATACAGTTGCCAGTTCCCGCCGATACCGAGTGCGTCTATCCGCGCGATCAGCGTATCTATCCATGCGGTCCACGCGTTTGTGTCCATTCCGTTCCCCGATTATTTTACGGCCCCAAGCCTTTTCGTACTTGCGGCAAGCTTCATAGGATTGGTTGATTCGCATGGGACACCGGTCTGACAAAGGCCGCAGAAGTCAGCCCTGACCTCAAGATCGCAGGTCTTGTGTAAGAAGTCGCCGAAAAGTTTGTCTCTATAGCGCCTGCACCGAACTTTGTCGTGCCCCTCGGCGGTGATGGCAAAGGCGGGGCAGCGCTCCATGCATTTGCCGCATATGCCTTTAGCCGCGAAGAGACAGTTGCCCCTGTGATCGTCACCACGCCGTGCCGTTGAGGGAAAGGACTTGTTTACCACGATGCTGCCGCAGCGCATGGCCATGCCCTTTTCGGTGATGAATCCGTCGTTGATGCTGAAGGTGCCGAGTCCGGCCGCATACAACGCGTGCCGCTCCGACCAGTTGGACGTATGCCCGCCCGGTAAATCCTCAATGCGCCGCCATATCGTTGACGCCACAGGCGCGACCGCAAGAACGTCCTGCCGCGCGAAATGTTCTTCCAAGGTATGCCGGATGAGGTTGTTAAAGGCTTCGCCCGTATCGTAGGCGTGCCCCCATTTGACGGAAGACCAGACTTCTTTCCGGGCATTGGACTGCTTAATGTGTTTGGTAAAAGGCAAGGACCAGCAAATGACGCTGAGTTGAGCGGGATTATATGGAAGAGCGGCTTCTTGTGCCTTATGGGCGATAACTTCTTCCGGCGTCAGATGATATTCGCCAATGATCGTTTTGTATTGGGCAAAGAGCGGATCATGCCCGTCCGCCACGCCAACCAAGGGATCGTCATAGATAGATCCGTTGTCGAGCCGCGTCAGTTTATTGAGCGTGCTCGTCCGTTGTAAATGGATGATGATATCAGATATCGCTTGCATGGCGTGCGCCTTTGTTGTCCCTGGCTGAATATTCCGCCGCCATACGGGTATTTTTTCCCGCAAAATATTTTCCGGGAAATGCCAGTGAGAATTTGCCGACAAGGGCAAGCGGTAAAAGATACACGTTTGGCGGCTCTGCCGGCAAAGCCTAGCTTGGTTTTGCCCGCCGCGCCAGAGCAAATTTTCCAAGAGCCTGACTCCTTCAGGAGCCAGGCTCCGCATTATTTCGCGGCTGGAGCCTTGGGGACCGCCTGCATGGCGTTCTTCGTGGGGGGCGCCTGGGATGCGGCGGGCGCGGGCTGCGTGACAGGCGCTGTGGCTTCCGCTTCCGGTTCAATGGGTTTGAATTCCACTTTGGCCTTGTTCACTTCGGTAATCACCGCGCTGGTGATGTCTGCCGTCGGGCCAAAGGAAAGCACAACATCCGTGCCCACGATGAGCGCCAGTTTCTGCTGGGCGCGGCAGGCGTCAAGCGCTTTCTGGATGGCCTCGTTCAAGGTGTTGATTACCTGTTGCTGCTCGGCGCTGATACGCTGCTGGTACACCATGTATTTTTCCTGAAGCTTCTGTTGCAGCGTTTCGTCATTGGGTTTGTCCTGCAATTCCTGTTGCAGGGTGTTCAATTCAGCCTGCATGGATTCATGCAGGCTTTCCAAGTGTTTGATTCCTGCTTTGCCCGGCAGGCTTTCCTTGAATACACGGGCGGAATCCACGACCGCGACGGCAGGCGCGGGGGAATCAGCGGGGCTGGTGCAGCCGCCCAAAAGCAGCACTACGAGCGGCAGGGCCGGAAAAAGATGGCTGACGCGCATGGGAACTCCATATGCATTGTGTTGCGGCGGAACATCGCCGGAACTCATGTAGCTGTTTTTACGCCGGGCGACAAGAGGAAAGTCGGTTTACCGTTGACATGCTGAAAACGTTACACGTTCGTTGTCGGTATGCTGAGAGAGCGCAGCGTGAATAGAGTTTTTGCAGCCAGGGGTTCGTCGGGGAGCGCTTTGCGCTGTACGCCTGTTGCCGAAGATTTCGATGCAGGCGTCGCCGATTCTGGCGTGTTGCGGGAAAGCAAGAGTCTGTCCTCACGGGAAAGCGCGACACCGCCGCCTGTTTCCGGCGACACAAGATAGCGCAGCCTGTCGGAGACGTTCGACTGGCGCAGCACCTCTCTATTCATTGACGCGCAACGGTTACGGACTTTTTCCACCGCCTCTGTTTTTTGGCATGGATGGACATGTCCCTTGCCCACCAGGCGTATGAGAATGTGCAGTATCTGGGTGAATTGCAGCGTGCCCTTCAATGTGTCTTCAAGGTGGGCCAGCGTCTTCGGCATGCATTCGTCAGCGGCAAGAGCCCGCACGACAGCCTCATGCGCTTGTTGGTCCAGCTGGAACGTGCCCATGCCGCAATTCATGATGAAGTCCACATCGGCAGGGGATGTTGACAGCACGAAGCGTTGTCTGAGAAGAATTTGACGGTGCTCCTCTTCGGAAAGCCCTATGCCGCCCTTGATGAAATAATCAGTCCGGAACTGGGTGTTGCAAAAAAAGTCCCAAAGCTGCTGGTACACGACAGGATTCTCGATCTGCCGCATGAACTGCCGCGCTTCCTCGGTCAAGCCGAACTGCGGGATATTGTTTTGGGGCACGGCTGATGCGCCGAAGCGCAGCTTGGCGCCTGCAAGCATGCTTGCCACATCTCGAAAATACTCAACGTGCCAGTCGGCGTTGAAAAATTCGTGGGCAAGGTAGGCGGCGTTTTCCTCGCGCAGGATGGCGAAACGCTCCTTGATCCAGTCGGAACTGTTGCAAAAGAGCGGTTTTGCTTCAAGTAGTTTCCCCGTGAGCGTGACGGCCTGCCTTACCCGGTTTTCATTGGTTTGCCCATTGCCGTAATATTCATCAAACAGTTTGAAGAGAGAACGCAAGGGGGCGGTTGAGGTCCATCCCGGCTGGCAGTTGTAGGAAAGGTAGAACACTCCTCCAGGTTTCAGATGGCGTTTCGTGAACTCAATGACCCTGAGCCTGTTTGCCTCGGAAATCCACGACCAACCGCCATGCAAGCAAATAAAGTCGTATCCGGGGTGGGGCAAGTCCAAAAATGTCTCGAAACTGTCATCTGACACGCGCAGCCCTGATTGTGCGCGCCGCGCCAGGTCGCCGGCATAGGCCGCATGGTCCGGGTTGAAGTCCATGCCGACAAAGTCGCCATCATTCGCGGCCGCGTGAAGGTTGGCTGAGATGCCTTGTCCCATTCCAAGTTCGCAATAGAAAAAATTTTCTTCAGGCGGCGGGTGTATCCTGTTGGCGGCCAGGCAAAACCGGATATGAGCCGGGCACATTTCCCTGTAATAGCCATAGGCGTATGATGTCCAATCAACATAGCCTTCCGTCCATGCTCCCTGCATCTGTTTAACCTTGCCTGGGTTGTTGTTGGAGAATCAAAAACTTGGCTGTGCCACAGAATACGATTGATAGCGGTATATTTTATTTGTTGATAGCCAAGGGCTTTCAGCAAGAATATTACTGATGCTAATTGGCGGAAGGTAAAAGAGGTTTTTGCTGTCTGCGTGTGCTTCGCCGCTTATACCAAGTTGGAAACGACAGGACTTCGATTCTATATTTTTCATCAATGAAATAAATATGTTTCGTTGTTGATTCAATCTCGCTTGATTGCAGCTTGGTATTAGATATTGCCTGCCGCGATGATGGGTAAGAAAGCGACAAAAAATACGATCGTCACTAAAACTCTGATTGCTCCGATATGCTCATGTACGACTACAAGGCCATCGTCTCTGTCCCACGTGGTTACGCCATTCTTTTTGAGATTATTATAGGCAACGATTTGAGTGATTAGGGCAACCAGGGGAAAGCCAGCGCCTAACCCGCGCCACCAAACCTTGAAACTTCTGGACAAGGCTGTTGAAAAAAATAGTTTGTCGCCGGAAGATGTGGAAACCTTGGTCTTTAATAGCCATTTTCCAGGAGTGGTGCCCACAGTTGAAAGTAGAAATGCCTCAATCAACATCCAAGCAAATATTAAGACCATCCCAAGCAAATAATTTCTGCTAGATATAAAGGTACTTGGATTTATGAAGCCGATTGCGAAACCTATAACTATGGATGCGAGATATATATCTAGCGAGCGAGCCCAATAACGCACCCAGGGGCGTGGGCTTGACGCGACTGGTTGTGATTGCCGTGTTGGGGGCATCCGAGTGGGTGACACTGGCGGTTCATCCGCGTTGGTGTCTGTCGCGGGGTATGGCATTTGCACATCTTCGGGCAGCGGAGAGCCATTTAGACTGATTTTAGCCCCGCAGAATGCACAGAATTTTGATGCTGGCGCGATTTCTTTCCCGCAATTCGTGCAGAACATGCTGTCCTCCCCACGCGCAAAAGCCAAATTGTACTGGAATCGCGTAAAATCCTAAGCTCACGAAAGTTATAGCATGATTATGGCCCAGCTGAATTGAAATATGTATATAATAGCATATATCGTCATCAATCGTATTCTGTGACACAGCCAAAAACTTCAACGTTGGTAATAGTACCGCTATCGCATAGCGCCTGTGTTGACAAGCATATTTTGGATCTAGACCATCGGGGTACGCCCTGATAGACTGGCAAAAACTTAAAAAACAGTGCGCCGCTAGGAGAATGTCATGCTCACCAGCCAAAAGGATATGCGCATCGCTTCCGCGAATGGAAAAGACATTTGCCTTGCTGCGGCGTTAGGCAACAGGCACGGCTTGGTGGCAGGGGCGACCGGTACCGGCAAGACGATTACCTTGCAGACTATGGTGGAAAATTTTAGCGCGCTCGGCACCCCTGTGTTTTTAACGGATGTGAAAGGCGATCTGGCTGGCCTGAGCCAGCCGGGGCAACCAGGCGGCAGCATTGCGGCGCGCATAGACGAGCTGCATCTGCGTGATATGGGTTATGCAAACCAAGCCTATCCTGTGTGTTTTTGGGATGTCCTCGGCGAACGGGGGCATCCGTTGCGCTGCACGGTCAGCTCCATGGGGCCGCTTGTATTCAGCCGTCTGCTTGACTTGAATGAAGTGCAGAACGGCGTCCTGCATCTTGTTTTTCGCATCGCCGACGATAATGGCTTGCTGTTGCTGGACTTTAAAGACCTGCGCAGTATGGTGGCCTATGTGGGGGAAAGCGGCGGCGAATTTCGGAACACTTACGGGAATATAGCGCCGGCCAGCATTGGAGCGATACAGCGCGGCCTGTTGCGGCTGGAAGAAGAAGGCGGGAACCTGTTTTTCGGAGAGCCTTCCTTACGCCTTGAAGATTTGCTGATGCATGATCTGAGAGGACGCGGGATGATTCATATTTTACAGGCCGATAGCCTGATGAACAAGCCCCGTCTGTATTCGGCCGTGTTGTTGTGGTTGCTTTCCTCGCTATTTGAGCAATTGCCAGAAGTGGGGGACATGGAAAAACCCCGTCTCGTCCTGATGTTTGATGAAGCTCACCTGCTTTTCACCGGCATGCCCGCCGCGCTACGGGAAAAAATAGCTCAAGTGGTACGCCTTATCCGTTCCAAGGGGGTCGGGGTGTACTTTATTACCCAGAATCCGGCAGATGTGCCCGGCGAAGTGCTTACCCAGCTTGGCAACAAGGTGCAGCACGCCTTGCGCGCTTTTACGCCGCAGGACCGGAAGGCCGTGCGCGCCGCAGCGCAAGGTTTTCGGGAAAATCCGGCCTTCAGCACGGAAGAGGCGATCACAAATCTTGCCACGGGAGAAGCTTTGGTGTCCTTTCTGGACCCAAAGGGCAAGCCGGGTGTTGTGGAAAAGGCGTATATCCTGCCGCCGGAGAGTCTGGTAGGAGCCATTACGGAAGAACAACTGCGCGTGGCGTTACAGTCGTCCCGGCTTGCCGGACGTTACGATACGGTCATTGACCGCGAATCCGCCTATGAAATGCTGGAGGCGCACTTTCTTCGACAGCAGGAAGAGGCAAAGGCTGTGTCGCAAGCGAAAGAAGATGCCAGGCGGGCCAAGGAAGATACGCTCCGCCAGAGAGAGGCGGAACTCCAGGCAAGGCGGGAGGCTAGGGAAAATCCTGATATGGTGGGAATTATTCTGGGGAACGTCTCCAAGCAGGTGGGGCGCACCCTGACGACGACCATAGGACGGGAAATAGGGAAAAGTATATTGCGCGGCGTGCTCGGCGGCATTTTTGGCGGCCGCCGCTAGGCTGTGCTGACAAACCATAGCCGTAATTTCAGAGTTCTATTGAAAATCCGTAAATTCTTTTTTGGAGTTGAGCACCCGTGCGATAAAATTGCGCGTTTCCCGCACGGGAAGATCTTCCGCAAGGCGTCCGTAAACTTCTTGCGGACTGAGGCTGTTGATGGTGGCGATGGCTTCGTCCCGGTCGCGCGAAAAAGTGCTCAACAGGGCGTTTGGCCCCAGGTTATACGCCGCAATCGCACAAAATTCGCGGGATTCAGGATGTGACACTTCCCCGAAATGCCGGGTCAGCAGAAGATGCAGATAGGTGATGCCGTAGCGCAGATTGTTTTCCGGGTTCATCAGCACTTCGTCGTCCAGTTCGCTGGTGTGCCCGTGCAGGAACTTATGCACTTCGCCTCCGGCGGTACTGGGCAGAAGCTGCATGAGCCCCATGGCCCTGCGGCTGCTTACGACGCCCGGCTGAAAGTTGCTTTCGTTATGGATGATTGCGTAGATCAGTTCCGTTTTTATCTTGTAGCGTTCCGCAAAACGTTCCACTAGGGCCTTGTAGCGCTGTGCGCGGCTGAAAAGTGGCCCACCTTCGCGGAGTTGTTCAGCAGGCAGCGCTGTAAATTGGGTGGGAGCTTTCTTTTGCACGGGTAGCGGCGACAGGCAACTGAGCGCCGCCCGCGTGTCGGACACCCGCGCGGTAATCCAGCGCAGGGGGCGCCCGGCGGCATCCAACGCCTCTCCATACTGCGCAGGTGGGGATGCCGCGAACAGCAAGCGATCTTCATCAGGTGGCCGCGCATACAGAGGCGTGTCGTCCGTAGCGGGTTCCAACGTTCGCGCTCCAGCAGCGGTAAGGAGCGCAATCCCGCTTTCAGTAAAGGCGACGAGTTCGCCGCGCGTATTGGATTTTGTATAGCGCACCGACCCGCGTTCCTCCCGCGAAATGGCATTCCTGTAAAACCAGCCGCCGTCCGTCTCGGTCCGGGGGTTGTCCGGCGCCCTGTCTACCGGGCGCTGAACAGGCGTTTTTGTATTTACAGTCCGGCGAATTTCCGTACCTTCTCTGTCCGGCACGAATCCAGACAGCAAGCTGAGCAGCGGCATACTGACACAGAGAAATACGAGGAGTCCCAGCAGGGCGGATGTTCGCGTCACGGTCTTTGCGGCTTCCTTGCCGTTCATGGCGTCAAAACGGCTCATAATGCCGTTCTGGAGCGCCGGAAGGCGGAATAGCGTTTTACATGCCCGCAGCGACGCCCGCGCGAGAGATCGCGAGGCCGAAAGGCGGTCATGTACAACGATGCAAAGAGCTTGCCAGTCCGGGTGGTTCATGCCTTTCAGGATAACAGGCTGCGCTCCTCCCGGCAAGCCGTCAACCGGCTGACATGCACAGGCACATGCGGCAAGAGGCGGAAGGGGCCAGGGTGGGATTTTTGCCGCTTGTTCACGTATGGCACATAATTTGTATGCAAAGGGCATCAGGAGTCTTGCATGCTTGCCTCGGCAAGCCAACCATATAAAGGGGAAGGAAGATGAGACGCATATTTGGATTTTTTGTCATAGTCAGCGCCTTGGCGTGGCCTGGTCTTGTATTAGGCCAGGAGTACACCTTCGGCAAGGAGGGCAACAGCAACAATGCCTATGCCGGCGCTTCTTCGGGTAACGGCGGAAAAACCGGCTTCTATCTCGCGCCGCGTTTTCTTGATTCCCTGACCAATACCGGAGAGGTCGACGGCAGCGGGGGGCGTGCCAGCAGAACCCGCAACACGGTCGGCGGCGCTATTGCGGCGGGGTATTATCTGCACAATGTGGACTCCCGTATCCCGCTCCGCGCGGAAATCGAATACGCCGCCCGCAGTGACGTGCGCGCTTCTTGGGATAGCGGTCCTGGCATGCGTAAGTTCAATGCCCTGTACAACGTGCAGACCCTGCAAGCCAACGTGTACTGGGATATCGACACCGGCACGGCATTCAAGCCGTTCGTCGGCGGCGGTCTGGGCCTAAGCTTCATTTATGCCGACTACAAAGTGGACGGCACGCACAGCTACTCTGATTCCACCACGGGCTTTGCATGGAATGCGGGTGCTGGCATCGCGTATGATATCAACGAATCCCTCACTGTGGACCTGGCCTACCGTTTTGCTGGTTACGGCCATGCGGAAGCGGGCAGGGGCGAAAGCACCACGAAAAACTATATGACTGCCAACGAGTTTCTTCTGGGGCTGCGCCTGAATTTTTGAGCGATGCGCTACACACGTTTTGAAGCCCGGCGCAAGGCTTGCGCCGGGCTTTTGGCAGTTGCCGGCCGGTTGATGCACGCCGACTTTTGTGAGGGCTTCCTGTCCGGGGCGCTTTGGTGTATCGTAGCGCATTCTTCCCGGGCAACGCGGGAAACAGTCCCGCTGTTGCGACGGAATGAGGAAACCCCATGATGCCGGCCGCTCGTGCTTTTTACAGATCGGGTTGCTATGCCCAACCCCCAGAAAAAGTTTCTGTCGGGCAAAGCCAGCCTCTGCCCTTGCGGAGACTGTGCCTTACGCTGCTTGTCCTGTGCGCGCTTTTTACGGGCGCCTGCAGGAAGCAGGAACAGAGCAAGGCCTTTATTGATTTTCTGGAAACGCGCGTTATAGCGGCAGTGGGTACTGACAGAGTCCGCATGAGCGACGCGACGCGCAAAAAAGTCGGCAACTACGGCAAACATTTTGACGTGATTGCAACGCATGCCAAAGAGCTGGACGATATCAACGCGCGGCTGACCGGAGAAAAAATGCGGATAGCCGCCCATGGGCCTGTTCCCATGGACAAGCTCGGCAGTGAACGGGTGCGCATTGAGCAGCTTGTGGCCGTGTTTTCCAGGAGCGCGCAGCAGGTTGACGTGGTCAAAGCTAGGGCGGATGCCGCCAAGGCCGCGCTTAAACAGCCTGAAGACGTACGGGCGGTATTTGACAAGGCCTATGAAAAGGAGGTCAGCGGATATGCCGCCGCGCTTCAGGAACTGTACGTCGTGCAGAAGGTTTTTTACGCCGAAGTAGCGCGTATGGGCATGTTTTTCGAAAAACACAGAGAGAAAATTCAAATCAAAAACAAGACGGTGACAATAGACGAGCAAGCTCTGGTAACCGAGTACAATGTGTTGCAACTATCCCTGCAGGAGAAAGCCGGGAAAATGCGGGCTGCATTGGCGTCAGGCAGATCTTTGGCGCGTTGACGCTCCTTTGCGGCCTCATTTTTTTTCTAGTTTGCCGATAAGTGTTGAATAATGGTGCAGGTACGCCTAGGGTAATGGGCCGGAGCATGGTTATGGTTCGCACTCTCGCCGTTTTTTTGCTGCTTTGCTTGGGCGCGCAGCCCGTTTTTGCGTTCAATATCAACTGGCAGGAACGTGTGCAGCGTTTTTCCCGGTATGTGGACAAGCAGGCCATAGCCCAGGACAGGCGCACACGGGATTTTGGGGTGCAGTCAAGGGGCTTTAACCGCCGCGTAGAGGGCTATGTGCGCGCCTTGGAAGCACAGGCGCGTCCTTTCCAAACACCACAAAATCCCTGATATTCCCGGCTGCCCGCCTTGGCCCGCCACAAAGCCCCCCGGCTTAGCTTATCCGGAGGGCTGTCGCGGCAGGCGTCCACGTTATCCGCCCGCAGCCGCACATATCTATTTTCAAGTAAATATTGACAGGTTAACAGCTTGAGGTTTAGAGCGCCATATGTGTCGCTGGATGAAGATGCTTGATCTTCCACATCAGGGTATCCGCCATCCGGCTATTTCAGCTTGGCCAGCGCCAGCATGGTTCCGCTCAGGGCGAAGGTAACTGCTGCAAGATCAAAAACAGCCACCCGTTTGAACAGGGCGAACTTACGCGAAGCCAGCTTGGCATTGGCGATAATTTGCAAAATGATGCAACGGTCCAACGGAGTGATACTTTCCGGATTGAACAGATACTGGGCACACAAAAGCTGTTCATAGGATTTCACGGAGTGGGATTTGGCATGTTCGAAAAACAAGGCATTGTCGCTGGCGGGCGTGGCGTGTGCATTATTCTTGTGGATGACGGGGATAAACGAATATATGCTGGTAATAATAGCGCATATCAGAAAAAATATTGCAGTTGCCAGCACAAGATGCGTGAGCCACGCGTCGCTGTCCAGGTTGAGGTTGCGCACCAAGCCGAAGCTGCCGAACGTGGCAACCCCGTTGAAGACGATAAAGGCGGTGTGCTTGCTTTCGGCGTAACGCAGGTTGGCTTCGATAGTGGTGCTGATAAAACGCAGATCGTCCCGAACATTCATACACATGGCTCCTCGATACTGTCTGACCGCCCGGCCTCAATAAACACATGATGGGCATTGAATTTTCAGACGTAGATTCATAATACGGGATCCTGACATGGGTTGCCAATGTGTTGGTTGTTCAAGCCCCCAAGCGCATTGCGCCTGTGCCGGGCAGCCGGGCTGCTGACAAAGGAGCAAGCCCGCCTTTGTCAACAGCCTCCGGCAACCTGCTGAAAAAGCTTCGCTTCTCCGACAGGTTGCCGCGAACGGTTACTTCTTTCTGGGCACGATGGCGATGGCTTCAATTTCCACCTTGCCGTTGCGGGGCAGTTCTTTCACCGCCACTGTGGAACGGGCTGGCGGGGCGCTGGCAAAACGCTTGGCGTAAATTTCATTCACGGTTTTGAAGTCCGCCATGTCAGTCAGGAAGATGGTGGTTTTCACGATGTCGTCAAACGAGGCACCGGCGGCTTTCAGAATAGCGTCGAGGTTGTTCAGGGCCTGTTCGGTTTCCGCAGCTACACCGCCTGCGGCAATTTTGCCCGTTGCGGGCTCCATGCCCAGAGAACCGGACAGAAAGAGCAGTCCGCCGGCCCGGATAGCCTGCGAATAAGGACCGATGGCCGGTGGCGCGTTTTGCGCCACAATCACCTTTTTGCCTTTGTGCTCCGCGCCTTTGGCAGCGGCATCTTTTTCCTTGGCCATAGCGGGAACGCTCAAGAGCAGACAGGCGGCAAGTACGCTTACTACACGCTTCATGGGATACTCCTTGGGTAAAAGGGTTACACGTCTGTAATAATTGGAACAACTACGGGATCGCGGTCCAAAATGCGCCGGAAAAAGCGGCGCAACGAAGCGCGGATGCCTTCGCCGAGTTTTGCCGGGGTGGCGTTGCGGTTTTCCTCAAGCTGATCCAGCACCAGGCATTTGGCGTCTTCCAGCAGATGTTCGAAGCGCTGATGGAAGACAAAACCTTTGGAGATCATCTGTGGTCCGTGCAGCACGCTGCCGCTTTCCACATCCCGCACCAGCACCACCAGCACCATGCCTTCGCCGCCAAGGATGTGGCGTTCCTTGAGTACAAGCGTACCCACGTCGCCCACGCCCTTGCCGTCCACGAGCGTGTATTGCACCGGCACCTGTTCTTCCCGACGTATGCCTGCGGGCAGGAGGGTGAGCGGCTCGCCGTTTTCGAGGATGATGGCGCATTCCGGGGGCACGCCGCATTCCCGGGCCAAACGGCAGTGCATGACCAGATGGCGGTATTCCCCGTGGATGGGGACGAAAAGTCTGGGGCGCACAGCTTCAATCATGGCGCGTAGTTCTTCCCGGTAGGCATGCCCCGAGGCGTGGATGTCACGGACCTTTTCGTGATGCACTTCGGCGCCCAGGCGATACATATCGTTGATGAGCCGGGTGATTGCCCGGGCGTTGCCGGGAATCATGCGCGAGGACATGACCACGGTATCGCCGCGCTTGATCGCGAGTTGGCGATGTTCCCCCTGCACCATGCGAGCCAGCGCGGAAAGCGGTTCGCCCTGTGCGCCGGTGACCAACAGCACAAGCTTGTTGTCCGGCAAATCGGGCACGGCGTGATAGGCGTTGAAAAACGAGGACGGCACATGCAGCAAGCCGAGTTCACATGCCTTTTCTATGTTGTTGGCAAGGCTTTTGCCGCTGATGACCACCGAACGACCGTGCTGCTCCGCCAGGTCGAAGACTTCCTGGATGCGGTGGATGTGGCTGGAGAACAGGGTAATGACAACGCGTCCCGGGGCGGCGGCGAAGACCTTGCCGAGTTCCTCCTTGACTTCACGTTCCGAAAGCGTATGGCCTTCACGCTCCGCGTTAGTGGAGTCGGAGAGAAGGAGACGCACGCCGCGTTCGCCCGCGAAGTCTTTGAAAAGATGCATGTCCGTGCCGGACCCGAAGAGCGGTTCCGGATCTATTTTGAAATCGCCGGAGTGGAGGATGGCGCCCACAGGACTTTGTACGCCGAGCGCAAACCCTTCCGGAATGGAGTGGCAGACCGGGAAAAAACGGAAATGCAAATCGCCGAGCGTTAGAACGGTATCGGCAGTGACAGGCTCCAGCACGGCGTGGTCCTGCAGGCCGCGTTCTTTCAGCTTATGCTCTACCAAGGCCAGCGTGAATGCGGAACCATAGACATGTAAGCCTTTGAGGTGCGGAATCAGCCATGGCAGGGCGCCGATATGGTCCTCATGCCCGTGGGTCAGCACCACTCCCAGAAAGCGGCCGCGCACTGCAAGCACCGAATCCAGGCTGGGGATGACCACATCCACGCCCAGATGGGAGTCATCTGGAAACATGAGGCCGCAATCAACCATCACCACTCCTCGGGGCGTCTCCCACAACTGGCAGTTTAGGCCTATTTCGCCAAGGCCGCCCAAAGGGGTGATGGTCAAAAAGTCTTCGGGCGCGTGCGTCATTATTTTCCGGTAAGTCCTAGATCGGGTTTCAGCTCCCCCATGGCCGCATAGAGAGCGGAGAGCGCTGTGAGGTAAGTGGCTTTGGCTCCGGTGAGCGTGGTTTCCGCCGCGGTGAGGTTGGCAGAAGCGTCCAGCACGTCGAAGTTCGTTCCCACTTGCGCCCTGTAACGGGCCTGCGCTTGTTTATAGGCTTCCTGCGCTTGTTCCAAGCCTTTTGTGGCGACGGAAATAAGCTTTTCCGCGTCACGCACCGCAAGGAGTTTCGACTTGATGTCAAAGCCCGCGTTCAGTTTCAGCGCGGCCTCGTCCGCGCGCATTTGGGATTCCACGAAACGGGCCTGCTGGTCCGCGTAAAAGGTCCTGCCCCATTCGAATACCGTCCACGTGCCCAGAACGCCGATTTCCCAACCGGTTGTACGGTAGCCGTCCGTGTGGACATGTCTGAGCCCCAGATTGTCGCCGGTTCTCGTAATGCCGTAATACGCGCTTATCTGCGGATAATACTGGCTTTGCACGATTCGTACGTCTTTGCCCGCAATGGCGACGGCTTTGGCGGCAATGCCGAGGTCGGGGCGCTGCCTGTAGGCCGTGGACAGGCAAGCTTCCAGGCCCGCATCGAAGGGTACGGGCGAGAGTACGCCCACATACTCCAGTGCGGCGGTCACCGGGAGGCCGAGCAGGGTGTTGAGCTGGGCCTTGTATGTTTCACGCGAGTTCTCGGCGCCGATCAGCAGGCTTTCGGCGCGGCTTACGTCCACTTCGGCCTGTAGTACGTCAAGGTTAGGGCGCAAACCCACTTCAAAGGACGCTTTGGTAATTTGCAACTGCTCCCTCAGGCGCGTCAGCGAATCACGCTGGCTGCGCACATTGTCCACCGCCTGCAGATAATTGAGAAACGTGCTTTGTACGCTTGCCGTCAGATTCAGCTGGGTCAGGCGCAGGTTGAGTTGTCGGCTTTCAGCCTCCAGGGCGGCTCTTTGATAGGTGGAAAGCAGCCTGAAACCGGTAAAGAGGTTTTGGTTGAAGCTGATGGCGGCGGTGAACCTTCCTCCGTACGGCACCGTACCTGATCGCAGTTCTGGTTCGGATTCCTGGATCAGGCGGGTGTAGCCGTAGGAGGCGGTCAAGGTGGGGCCGAACGCCCCACGAGCTGACTTGCGCCCCGCTTCGGCCGCGTCGCTGGAAGCTTGGGCGGAATGGATGGCCGGGTTGGCGGCAAGGGCGCGCCTGACGGCGTCAACCAAGGAGACTTGTTCCGCCGCGAAAAGCGTCGTGGGAGACACCAAAAGCATCATGGCGCACAATGCGCCCAAGCGTGAAAACATACATCGCTCCCGTTTTCGAGAACTCATTTCATATACCAGCCTGGGGCTGATATGAGCATCGCTGCGCCAAACGCGGTTTGCGCGTCGCTCCGGCGACACATGCCGTCGGTCCGCCCTCGCGGGTGGGGTAGAAGTCATTTTACAACGAATTACGAAATGACTTCAAATAACCTTGGTATGATAGCACCTGGGCGGGGCACTTGCAACCGGCAGCATAGACGGTAACACCGTCGGTTTGTTGTAAGGTCACGTCTAATATAGGCTTGCGTCGAAGGATTGAGCTGGAATTCCGGAGGGAGCAATGTGGGAATGCGCGGCGTGCGTGACGAAAATGCATTTCGCCAGAGCAATTTCAAAGTGATAGTATTCTAGCCGGAGCCGGATGCGTTTGTATATGCTTCCGTCGGACATGCGGCGCCGGCTGTTCCGGAGAGGCGCGCCAGCCTGTCCGCATCAGGCCTGGAGCTTTTCACCATGAGCAGCACAAGGCTGATCATGGCATCCAGGCAATATTCAGAAGCATACGTGTCACCGAAGGTATTCTCGAAATGTAAAAGCCGCATGCGGGCGTTTGGAATCATGCATCCCGTGCGCGTCGTCGGGCTGAAACCCGTTTGACGGTTGTCATGCGGGACAACGCCCTTTGCATATGCTCCGCCGATACCCGGAAACTGCCGTGTTATGCTGGCGCCCATGACGTTCCTCTCCTCGTAGCGCACGTTGTCATGAATTCTACGGGTGTGCGCCCGCTCTATT
>Ga0082212_10006026_pt1 | contig 16380 bp, 12 predicted proteins | sample TergutNt197P3_FD_71548 | JGI IMG/M metagenome (GOLD analysis project Ga0082212, IMG submission 71548) | Neocapritermes taracua P3 segment gut microbial communities from Petit-Saut dam, French Guiana - Nt197 P3 | ecosystem: Host-associated > Arthropoda: Insects > Digestive system > Gut ... | reverse complement strand
CGGTGATAAATTGACGCTCGGCAATGTTACAGTTGAAATTTGCGAAGGATATTCAGGACTTTCCAAGATATCTATGCGCTAATTTTTTTAGGAAAACACAGACTTGAGTAATGACGCATGCGTAAGCAGACAGGTTTTTTCGTGCAAAGCTGTCTGTTTTGTAGAGGAATTTATTAGCGAACAGACAGCCAATTGGAAACTTGTAAATAATTTGGGACAACACAGAGCATGTCTCATTTTATATTTGATGGGTAGAAGTCAAAAGTGGGCTATTAATTTTTGGAAAGTTGACTTTCCTGAATTTTCCTTGTCGCATGATATAATGCGACGGAGTCTTTCGTCATGGAATAGTTTTTCGTTTTTGGTTGGATTCTTTAGCACAGAGATGAGCAAAATATTTTCGAAGGGTAGTGTATGTTGTGTTCATTTCTCGAAAAGACATGCTAACATGAGAGGCAGTTTAGGCAAATCCGCTTTTACTCTCGTCGAACTTCTCGTCGTCATTGCAATTATCGGGATGCTCATTGCCCTTTTGTTGCCCGCAATTCAGGCTGCCCGTGAAGCCGCCAGACGCATGCAGTGCAGCAACCACTTGAAGCAGTTGGGAATCGCTACTCACAATTTTAGCGACATATACAACTTGCTGCCGTCAAGTAGTCGTTCACCTCTCGCGCTGGACATACTAAACAATGCACGCGGCGGCATGCCTACGAGCGGTAATTTTTGGGGCGGAGACGCATGGAGAAGTTGGGTCGGCTGGGCTCCGTTACTTTGTCCATTTATGGAACAAACGGCTGCTTGGAACTCATATTCTGAGCATGGCAGCGACATTGCTAATGATCATCCGTTTCCGTGGCTTGAAGCTACCCCTGATGACATCCGATACATGAGTATCTCGACCTTACTTTGTCCATCTGATCCTGAAAAAAACAACAAATTTAGAGGGAGTGGGCGTTTGTCTTACAGAGGTAATATGGGGGACACTATGGGCAACGCCGAACAAGACGACGCACGTGGAACCATTGTTCCTGGTGTTGCTGGCAGGCGGATAATAGCGATAAGTCTGACTAGCATACAGGACGGCACTTCAAACACTTTACTCTTTACGGAATCCGCTATTTCGGGTTCAAATGCTTCAACGGGACAGCGTATCAGGGGCGGCATCGCAGCGGGAAACAATGATGGGAGTGGTGCAATTCAGTATGGTTCATGGAGTTTACCCAGCGACTGCTGGAATCGGCGTGCTGCCGGTGGAACTCTAACTCACCAAACAGGGTGGGCTGAAGACGATAATACGATTGGAAGTGTCCTACCAGGATGGCAATGGACAGGCGGCGGACAAGGGATTAGTGCCCATATTCGCACCATATTGCCTCCCAATGGACCTACTTGTGTGGGAACAACAAACACAAGCGATGCAGATTCTTATTGGCGGGGAGATTGTGCGACTGCGAGTAGTTACCATCACGGCGGAGTAGGTGCTGTATTCGCTGACGGGTCAGGACGTTTTATTCCAGACAATATAGACACCGGGACTAACTTCAGTAGAACGGCAAATGTGACAGGGGCTTCGTCGTGGGGCGTTTGGGGAGCACTCGGCACCCGCGATGGCGGCGAGGCTGTCAGCAGTCCGTAAGGTGGTTCATCAGAAACGCAATCGTATAATTGCACAACGTTGATACAATCTTAATTCAATTTACATTTTAAACACAACCTAATGACCATGAACATCGAAAACAGCAATCCAAGTTACCAGACTCCTTATGAGGACATTTTCAAAGCCGCAATAAAGGGAACCATTGATGATGTAAAGTATTTTATTGACGAATTAGGAATTGATGTCAACGCGGGAAATAAAGAGGTTTGGGAACCTCCGCGTATGACAGGAGCTTCCACTTATAGCAATTATCATCGCTGCGGTTATGATGTATGTTGTGTGGATTTTTCACCTTTACACATGGCAGTAGCCCACAATAATATTGATATTATTAAATATCTCATTTCTATAGGTGCTAATGTAAACGCAAGAAATCGAGGTGTTATTGAAAACGAATACTATGGATCAAAAGGATCTGATGGATGGACTCCGCTTCATATGGCTGCAATCAATAATCATAATACAGAAGTGATTGAATATCTCATATCACAAGGTGCAGATATCAAAACTCGTAATACTTATGGGGCAACACTTTTACATGTAGCGGCGCATTATAATAACAGTATTGAAGTCCTTAAGTATCTCATTTCACAAGGTCTCGATGTCGATGCGACAAATTCAAACTGCATGACACCGCTACACTATGCGGCTTTTTATAATCATGATATTGAAATACTTAAATATCTTATCTCTCAAGACTCTAGTGTTAAAAATAGATGGAATGAAACTTTGCTTCACATGGCAGCATTCAGTAACCCCAATGTTGAGATTGTTAAGTATCTCGTATCCCAAGGATTTGATGTTAAAGCAGAGAGCAACTATGGAGACACCCCCTTGGACTTGTCGCGAAAGAATCCTAATGATGAGATAATGAGTTATCTTGAATCCCTACAAACCGATGAAATAGAGTCTGCTTACGACTATGTGGGAGAGTTTCATGAGGGGTTGGCAAGGGTGAGAAAAGGTATGAAGTGGGGTTACATCGACAAAACCGAAAATATTGTTATCCCGTTAATTTATAAAATAGCATACAATTTTGAAAACGGCGTTGCAATAGTTAGTAAGACCATTGTCGATCATGGTTATAACTATTCACATGGATATATCAATAGAAACGGACATGTTTTGACTGACTTCGTATATGAGGAATTTGAACTTAGTTGTTGTGAAGGACTCATACGAATGAGTGAGATGAATTATCGTTCCCATAAACAATTTTGGGGATTCATTGACACAAATGGGGAAAAAGTAATTCCATTCATATATGATAGTGTATCTGACTTTCATGAAGGGTTAGCAAGTGTTATAAAAGAAGGAAAAATAGGTTTTATAGACAAAATGGGGAATGAAGTGATTCCATTCATGTATGATGGCGCATTTGAATTTCAATATCATAATCAAAGATTTGATTTCCATGAAGGGATGGTAAGAGTTATAAAGGATGGAAAATGGGGTTTTATCGACAAAAATGGCAATGTCGTTATTCCCTATATCTACGATGATATGCACGATTTTTCTGAAGGAACGGCAAAGGCGAAAAGAGATGGAAAATGGTGGCGTATCGATAAATCGGGAAATCTGGAGGAATGCACGAATGATTGATTTACACGTACATACCACATACTCTGACGGAACGTTTACCCCTAGCGAGGTTGTGCGATACGCAAAAAAGAAGGGGTTACTCGCAATCGCTATTACCGACCATGACTGTGTATTAGGGGTTGATGAAGCACAAGGAACAGGGAACAAATTCGGTGTAGAAGTGATCGCGGGTGTGGAATTTTCCGTAAATTATGCCAATTTTCATATTATTGGCTTAATGATAGATATACACAATCCTTGCTTGAAGGAAACTATTGTAAAGCAAACAGAAACAGTGGAAAAAGCTACAGAGAGACTATTCGAAAGATTAATCGCTTGCGGTTTTAAAAACATCTCTTATGATGAGTTTCGAACGCAAGGCCCACCAAGTAGTAAGGGGCACTATAAACAGTATATGGCGACGGCAAAAATATCTACGGATAATAAAGAATTAGTAAAGCACATTGGCAAAGATGGTTTTACTTATGCCTGTACTCCGTTAAAAGAATGGTTAACAGTTGGAGATGCAGTAGATGTTATACACAATGCAGGTGGTATAGCTATTTGGGCACATCCGCTTGTTCATAAATTAAATCTGATAGAGTTAGAACAAACAGTCATGACTTTCAAAGCAATGGGGCTTGACGGCGTTGAAACATACTATCCGGGACTTACACAAGAAGATTTCAGACGTATTGTTGATTTGGCAGACAAGCATCAACTTCTCATATCGGGCGGTAGTGATTTTCATGGGGAAGATCGTCAAAATGATTTAGGAACCAGTTATCAAAATGAAGGAATCCCATATTCTGTTTTGAGCGAAATACAGAAGGCAAAGAAACGTGTGCAAGGAACATCGGACATCTCCTGAAGGTTAATTCCCATATAATCTGGTTTAATTTTTATAAAAACGGTGAAGAAATGAAAGGAAATTTTATAATGGAATCAATCAGAAACATTTGTACTATGATTTTTATGCAAGTCATGGTATGGCACTGCAAACTGTCATACAAATTACGTGCATCAACTGTGCGGCAGCATGCCTCATTCGCGAACTATGCGTATGGCACACAGTCTCCTGAACAAAAAATGGACATTTACCTTCCTGTAAATAAAGGTGAGGTCAATGTAATTCTGCTCATTCATGGTGGAAACTGGATTATGGGTGATAAAGCGGACTATACCGACCTCTGTACACATGTTCGCGAAAAAGGTTTATGTTGTGTTACCATAAATTACCGCATGCTGAAGCCCCTTGTCGCGTCAGCACGTCAACCTGTGAATTATTCAGACATGCTGGACGATATTGGCAGTGCGATTGCCGGATTAAAGATCAAGCTGACTGCTGAGGGCTACGCTCCGCGTAAGATTGCCCTCTTCGGTTCGTCTGCTGGAGGACACTTGGCATTGCTATATGCCTACAGTCGTTACTCACAATCTGCAATTCCCATTGCTTTCTTGACGGCAGAATGCGCTCCTACTGACTTTACTGACAGAACAGGTTTTAATAAACACAGCCAGGCGGAAGTTTTATGGCAACTTTCTCTGTTAGCTGGTCAGGCAATTAGCGACCATGAGGTACTGAATAAGGTCCTAGTGTTACAAGACATGTCCCCCTTTTATCATATGAAAGCAGGTGTGCCGCCTACTCTTATGTGTCACGGCGTGAGGGATGAACTCGTGCCATTTTCGCAGGCTACCAACCTGAAGAAGGTACTTGGATTGGCGGGAGTGCGCAACGACTTGTTTGAATATCTGCATTCTGGGCACGGGCAGGTACATTCAGCTGATAAAGCTATTAAAGACGCGTATTACGCAAAGTTTCAAGAGTATATCGATACGTATTTTTCATAATTTTAACCTTACTATTACTATGCAGCACTTTGCACTCGTATTTTGTTTTATTGTTTTCGCAACTTTGATTGCTGGTTGCGGTATATCAGGACCTCCTGTACAGTTCATCGATGGGACAGTTTCCATTGACGGAGTCCTTGTTGAGGCAGCCACTGTAACACTTGTTCCAAAAAATACACCCGACAGTGTGGTAGATAACACTCGCCCTTTATCGGCTTCCGGTAACACTGATAGCAATGGATATTTTAGACTCTCTGCTATGCAAGGCGGAGCAATTGATAGAGGGACAACTGTAGGAGAATATACCATCGTAATAAGTAAAAGGATAGACACACAAGTTCGAACAGAAGCGGCGCACGCCAAGTTGCCTCCTATTTGGCGTTATGATGTTCCCAGACTCTTTGAATCGGAATCAACTTCGCCGATTTCCATTATAGTCGTAAAAGGAAAAAACCGCTTTGATTTCGATCTCAAATCGGATGGCACATTCAAAGTCAACGGACAATAAGCATAGCAGGGCACAACCATATACCAGGGGTTCTCTATAAATAAGTTACCATACTAGAAGTGAATTTATGGCAGATTCAAAAATGATGAATAATCAGTACATGACAGTTGAAATGCCAGACCTAAATGGATTAACTTGGGTCATCAAACTGGTCAGATTCGTATGGTTACCGATTGCTTTAGCTGTTGTAAGCAGATGGATTGTGTCAATGCTCTGGGTCTTTGCAGCCTCCCTGCTTGCATTTGCCATGATGCAAATGGGCGAATCTAAACATGGTGGCATAGCATTACCAGAAAGCATTATTGGCTGGCTATCACAGCACGAATCGTCAGTTTTAGTATGTTTTTGGTTAACCATAGCCACAATCATCGTGATTGGGATAATTGAGACCTTTTTGTCATGGGTTTATACATGGATACATCTTATTATAAACAAAAAAATTACACCACGTGTAATTGAGGCTTCAATCACAAGCGCAACTGACAGCAAACTGGACGCATCTACGGCTGTACAGAGATGGCTACTCAAAACGGATCTCGCTCACTTCATTGAGGATTTTTTTGCAGCTCCTCTTGGAAGCATAGGGTCTATTGTTATAGCAGTATTTGCAACTTATCAAGCCAATATTGTTGCTGGACATATTAGCATAATATGTCTTTTTATTTGGGTGCTTGTTGCGATTCCATTGACAATAAGAGCTCTCATGGCTTCAAAACGTGCTGCTCAGTCCCATGAAATAGTTGGGCGAACAATTCGTAGTGGTATTGCGTTAAGGTTTGATTTATCACGACCATCTTTATCAAACTTTTGGTTAAAAAAATATTCTCCTTCAGTACAGCAACTACAACAAGCTATAGCTAAACAAGGATTATGGAACGTTATATTACTTGGTTCACTTAGCATAATCGCATCTGTAACTCCATATATTGCAGTTGTTGCCACAGTTTCGGCTGGAAATATAGCATCTTCAATGGCGATTTTGCTTTATCTTATTCAAATATCCGGTCCTCTATCGGCTCTTTCTAGGTTGCTCTTATGGAATCAGCAGAGTATTATCTCTGTCCAACGCCTCTACAATATGATTGTAAAACAGCTTCACCCAATAGACAAGGAAGCGAAACAGTTTGATTCTGTAAGTACTTTAGAAATACAAAACTGGGTTGCGAAGGTCACTGATGATACAACTATCGCTTTCCCCGATAACGTTGCATCAAATGAATCGATACTATGCATAGTTGGTCCCAGTGGAAGTGGGAAATCCACGTTCTTGAAATCATTAGCAAGTCTCATGGATATTGAAACAGGGGAATTGCGGCTCGATGGAAAAATTGTAGACACAAATGGGGCAGATTGGCGTGAAACATGTGGCTTTCTACCTCAAGAACCAGAATTGATTCCAGGTACAATTAAAGATAATTTAATGGATTTTTCAGACTGGTGTACCAACAAATTCATAATGAACGCTCTCGACAGAGTCCTTTATGCTATAGAAGGTGCCGATGATTGCGTCGTTGGTATCGATAACAAAGGCGTAAGCGTGGGACAGCGAAGATGCATTGCACTATTACGATGCCTGGGGTGTTCTTCAAAAATTATTATGCTTGACGAACCAATAGCCGGTATTGACGACTCTTTGGTAGATGTCCTTAGAGATGCTATTGAATATGCGCAGCAACAAGGTCGAATTTTAATTCTGACCGCACATGAACATGATTTTGAACGACTCCAATTAGAAAAAACTAAATTAGTTAAAATTGACCCTTTTTAGAAAATGTTGATGCCCCAGCGGAGAGTAGATGATGAATCAGAAAATAAAAAACTGCAACACGGATTACCAGTCCACTTTCAAGGACATTTTCGAAGCTGCCGTATTCAGTTAGGGCAGGAAATTGTTGAGTTGATAGATTTTTTCGGGTTGTTGTTCTCGGTCGAAGAAGCCGAATTGTCCGTGGCTCATGAAAAACGGGGGAAAAAAGTGAAAGGATGTGCGTATCTTATCAACTTTTTTCCCGTTGTCGAGGACTACTAAAATATGACGAGTTTTTAGAGGTGCCCTTCAAACATATCCGTTTCCAATGTGCTTTCAGCTGACCGCAGAATATGCTTTGTTAACAAATTATCGGCATACTAATTGAACGAGCTGTCCTAGACAAAGGCAAATCAAGGCGTGAATTCATTCTCTCCAACCTTCCTACTCATCACTTTCGATGATAAAATTGCCATCGTCGAAAATAAGGAAAGAACCAAATTTTGGAAACATATCTTTCCGAAACATTCCAAGAGTTCAAAGTAAAATAACCGCTATCATGTCGTTTTCGGGTCAATGGCACCGCCTGTTTTCGACATGATTTTAGGCATAGTGCCGTGAGAATATTTCGAGGTGCCTTGAAAAGGGAGTAAATTATGGCGCAATACAAAGTCGTTCCTGTTTCGACCAATATCAGTATTAAACACGATGGTACACAACAAGAAGCCATAAGGCAGTTTCAAAGTGCGATTGAAGAAGGATCAGCGGGAGGCTGGGAACTCGTGTGTTCTCACGTTATTGAAGTATGGCAAGCCCCTGAACCTTTAGGGTGTTTGGGAGGTTTGCTGGTAGCATTTGGATTAATACCGAAGCCAGTTGGAAGGTCGCGATCTATTGATTTGTTGATTTTTGTTCAGAAGTAGCGAGTTGATAATCGCTTATAACTGACAATCTTGTACGGTGCTGATAGTTATTTCGGAAAGAGTACCTTTAGGATAAAACAAATGGAAAATTTGCAAAAACACAGAGGCAATCTGACATTTTCGGAGTTACTGACCAAAGCAGAAGCCGACGATCCTGTGGCAATGCGTGAGTTAGCGTTGGCATACGTAAACGGTCAGGGAGTTGATCAAAATCTCGAAAAGGCAGAACATTGGATAGAAAAAGCGGCAAGTCTCGGTGATGCGGAGGCGCAACATGAGATGGCGGATGTAATCAGGGCAACCGATGGGGATCCCGTCGAAGCATTTCGTTGGGAACAAAAAGCGGCAGAGCAGGGATTCCCGCCGGCACAAAACAACTTGGCGTTCTGTTTTCAAAATGGCACCGGCACTACGAAAAACCCTGAAAAACAGTTTTTCTGGTATCAGAAAGCAGCCGAAAATGGCATCACAGAATCACAGCATCAGTTGGCTCAATGCTTTCTTCACGGGATCGGAACTTCGCAGGACTTTCAACAGGCAATTTATTGGTTGCAACAAGCCTCGGATGGTGGGCATGCAATAGCAAAGCGAAAACTGGGGGCAGCCTATATGCAAGGCATGGGGGTTGCAATCGACAACGAAAAGGGGCTTGCACTGTTAAACGAGGCGGCTTCGATGGGCGATCAAACCGCTAAGGAATTGTTGATGTCAGGCGGACGTTCTAGCGGGAGTGGTGGTTGTCTCATGTTGATTGCAATTTTGGGCGCATCGTTGATCACAACGGCTTGTGGATTGGCTTTTTTTGTTGCGGTAGGCATGTTTTGATGTTCCAAACTTGTTTGGCGAATATCTCACAACTGAACGATCATTGCTGATTTCGGGTTAATGGGACACACCCGTTATCGGCTTAATTTAGAGAGGTTCCTATACCAATTATCCGTTGTATTATGCCGTTCAGCGGGGATATAAAATTGCCTTTGCGATTGAAGACAAACAATGAAAGCGAACTTAATCAGCATGAACATTTTGGTCGATTCCAGCGGTTCAATGGAGTCGATAGCATCCGACATGGTCGGCGGACTGAACCAACTGGTGGACGAGAATCGTGAATTGGATGCCTTGGTAACCTATTCGATCTTTTCCGACAATTATCAACCGATCTTTGCAGACAAACCGATTAAAGAGGTGGAGCGGTTTGACCTCCGCCCGACCAACCGCACGGCTCTGATCGAGTCAGCATGCAAAATGATCGACGAAGTCGGAACAAGACTGGCATCAAAACCGGAGGAGGAGCGACCGGAAAAAGTGATGTTCGTTATTGTTACGGATGGCTTGGAAAATGCCTCCGCACCGGGATACACGAAGGAAAAACTCGTTGCGAAGATCAAAGAGCAGACAGAAGTGTATAATTGGGTATTCCTCTACTTGGGAGCGGATCAGGATGCCATTGCGGTTGCTCGGAGTTATGGCATTGATGCCGACAAGGCGGTTGCATACGAACGACGGTATGCTCGCAAGACTGGCGACATTCTCTCGGAAAAAATGCGAATGATGAATGAGTACAGAGTGGCAGCACTCCAAAGCATTGGGTTCAACGCAAAAGATCGGGCGGACTTGGAGGAAGCCCAATCGACCAATAAATTGACTTTGGCACTGGGAGACGGTCGTGGCACATTGGTCAATGTCAATGAAGGAACCATTATGGTTAACTGGCGATTAGCCGGACCTGGGTTTAACATGAGTCGTTTATCCGACATCACGATCACATTTTCGGTAAGCGGTACAGGGCAATACAGAGGGCAAGAGACGAATGGAAAAACGATTACCGGTACGTTCAATGGCAGTGGAAATCTTGTCGAGAATGGAACATTTGTTCTGACCCTGCAATCAAGTGTCATCGGCACCGAGACGTATACCGCGTATGTTGCTGTACTTGATAATACTGGCAGATTGTACATTTCCGGCTTGAGAGATACGTTCGGTCGAGTAAATACAGGAACAGTCGAAACAACTTTTACCATTACGCAGATAAAGGCGAAAGTGGATGGGGCTAGTGCTGCAACGGTAGTGTGGACAGGTTCCACAACGATAACGGACTCGTATAAGGTTTAAGATTGGAGTCGTTTCGATCTGCATACTGGAGAAGAGAATGGACATTAACCCGCAAAGTTTTCTTTTTCCTTGCTGTACTTTGGCTTATGCACATGGAGCATTTTTGGATTATTGAGGAGGGATTCATGGGCATATCGCAAATCAATCAAATAGTAATTCGTCCGCATAATTGTCTTGTCATAGGATACCAGAATCTGATATAAAATGGATATTGCGTCGGAAATAGTGGGAAAAATTTGGATCACCGTAGGCCCAATTGCGCTGATGGGTATTCTTTTTATCTATGGGATAGCTCAGGGGAAATGGAATCATTGCATTTGGGCGTTCATTGTATTTTTCGCGGGAATGTTATTCCTGGCAGGAAGCGGGTATCGTGTTTTTGGGATTTTTATCGAACAAATTGCGTTCTTTTATGATGTGAATAAAACGACTGCCGATATATTGAACATAATCGAGTCAAATCCTCCGAGCTTGTGGCACGTTATCCTTTTAGGACTCTATACCTACGGTAAGTATTTAGTAAAGCTATTGGGCTATTGGATTATTCTTTACGTGCTTGGCACAAAGCCCAAGTTCTGGAGAACATTTTTTATCTGGCACGCAATAATGATATTGGTTGCTTTTTTCGGGGTATTGGACATAAACGCTCCCATAAAGTTCCTGATTAAGTATGAAGCCTACATATCGCTTAGCATACTTGCTGTGTTCGTGATTGATAAACCGATTAAAGCAATTTTTGGGGTAAAAGACAAAGCACTCTTTGGGAGTAGAGGTGTGGGGCGTTCCGTTGCCTATATGATGAGTTGTGCGGTGGCATGTATCCTTGCTCTGGTATCAGAGGCGCAGATATGGAAAGGATTAGATGAAACAGTCTTTGGAGCAATACTGGGCTTTTGAGGACATCAGTAGCCTGTGGTCAATGCGACGTTTTGCATGATGTCACTGCACTTCGGCAATCAGAAAAATCTGGAAAATCGGATGTTTGGAAACCTGCACGTTTGGTTTGTGGATGGGGGTGGGGTGCAACCCCCATCCACATTGACGGACTCAATACTATCGTCAAAAACGTGTGAGGCGACTTCAGAGGAAAAATCAAACAAAAAACGAAGAATCTCTTGCCCAAACCTGTTGTAGAAACGAGAGATTCCGTTACAATCTGGGGGCATTATGAGCCCATTGTTATCGAAGAACAACTCCGCTTCTTGGCAGAAAGCCTTTGACGCTCTTCCGGCTGACCACCAGCATGCGCTTTACTTCCTTGCGATTTACACTGCACCGATTCGGAAAAATCAAATTCAGGAATCGTGTCAAATTTTGGATGCCGCTCTTGCCCACGAGACCAAAACAATGCCGACAAGCGGCGTTCTCAAAGAGGAGTGGACTCAAAAAAAGATCAAAACAGTAACGGACAAACTCCAGCACCTCGGCTGGATCGACATTATCAACGAGGTGTTTCTTCAATGTAAAAGTGCTCGGAGGGAATGGATCGTCCATCGTCTTTACACTGCCGGACAATACCAGCGGTTTTCCAGAATTCTGTTTATCCACAAAGGCTACTATGTCGCGGATTCTTATGCCAGAAATACGAGTCATATGCCCAGTCGCTCGGAAGACTTTATTCGAGAAATCCGACATCTTCTCATCGTCAATAATGTCAAGTTGCTAAAAGATGCTTTGCGGCATATTGAGGTACGCGAACTCAGTTATGGTGGGGATGGCGCAGGAAAACTGTTCCAAGCAATTTTGGAGCTTTGCTCGACACAAAATGGGGTAAATTGGTTACTTGAGATGAAAATCGAATCCCGATCATTGTTCATCCAATGTCTACTCGTTCATGTTCTTGCTCGATTGGAGAATAATGTCGACGAAACTTGGGACATTCTTCTTGAAACAGGTAATGATCCAAAATGTGAAACGGCAACACAGGTATTGCTCATCGACTACGCCCTTTGCGCCGGGAAACTCGACGATCCCAAATTGTTGCAATTTTCTGGTCAGACGGCACCCATTCTTTGCAAAGCACACAAAGCGTTCGTCGCCGGTCGCTATTCAGAAGCCGCCGAACAGTACCGGCTTGCCTTGAAATCACACGGTCATTGGAAATCGGTTAAGAATGGAGTGTTGCCGTATTTGTCTGGCATTTTTCATGCCCTCGCCGAATTGGACACCGGCAATCGCGCCGCCGTCTTGGAAAATGCTAAAGCCGCTGTTGAGAAAATAGAGCGTGCCAATCGCAAAACTCTGGATGCCACCCCCTTGCTCATGGAAAAATGTTGGAAACAGATCGAAACGATTGCTCAACGATTGCTAGGACAATCGCCCAACCAACGGACGATTGATACGAAGTATCAGCACATCAAACGTCCTCTCTGGTTTGCGTTCTTGCTTTCCGCTTATGAAAGCAAGTGGTTTCAACGGACACCAACGCCTGAAACCGCACAATTTTTGATCCAAACTCTTCAGAAAGCGGAAATCGGTTTTCCGTGGATCGCCGCTGAAATCGCCGAGGTTTGTGAATCGCTCGACATCGGTAAAACAACCATCAGTTCTTCCATCAAGACAGCAGAAACATTCCGCAAACAAACGAACACGAAGCCGCTTCGGGACTTGATCGTTTCCAAAGAAAATTGGGAACGTTGGCTCGAATCACTACAAACGTTGGTTAACGAACCGACGATAGAGACGAAGAAACCGACAACCAAAAAGGAACAGCCCAAAACACGTTTGGTCTGGCATGTTCATGACGATTATAGCCGATTGAAATTTGTTCCGTGTGAACAAAAGTGTTTGGCTTCCGGCATCTGGAAAGAGGCAAAGCCAATAACGAAGGGGTTGCTGTTCAAAACACTGAACCAACGTGACTACCTCACGGAGCAGGATAAAACGATCTGTGCGAAAATTCGAGTGGGGAAGTACGACTATTCGTTCCCTGATGACATCGCCCTGGACTTCGTGGGGCATCCGCTTCTCTTTTCGCCGCCGGATCACAAAACGAAAAACTCGGTACGTATCGAATTGATTCAAGCCAAGCCGGAAATCTCGATGGAAGAAAAAGAGGGCAAACTCCACGTAACCTTTTCGCCGCCGCTGATTCGGAAAGGTCAAACTTATAACGGCAAATACGAAATCTATCACGAAGATTCACATCAGGACTTTTTCACCATCAAGGAATCACCGACACGGTACAAAGTCGTCAAACTGACGAAGACCGAAATGCAAATTCGGTTACTCCTCGGCGACAAGGGATGTACATTTCCGAAAAAGGCACAAAATTCGCTAACAACGTTGCTCGGAAAACTGGCAGGCGAAATGAGCGTAAAAACCGATGCGAACGTCGAGTTTGCCAACATTCCAACTGTTCCTGTCGATCCGAAGTTATACATTTATCTTTCGCCGAGCGGGGAAGGTATTCAGGCGGATTTTTTCACGCGTCCGCTGGGACCGGACTCCCCCGGTCATCGACCCGGTGTCGGTTCGGAACGACTCATCGGTGAAGTGGACGGCAGGAACGTTCAAACGGTACGCAATCTCTCCAACGAAAAGCAACTCCGCGATGACATTGTTGCGAAAGTTCCTTCGTTTCTCAATGCTGTTCTTCTGACGAACGATCAGTACGTTTTTGAGACACCCGGTGATTCGCTTGCGCTCCTTGCGGCACTGAAAGATTTGCAACGAGAGGAGAAAATTGCCGAGACATTTGAAATTTATTGGCCGCACGGCGAAAAGTATTCCGTTACGTCGACGGCATCGTTCGGCAATTTCAGTCTTTCGTTTGCTTCAATGGAAGATTGGCTTTCCGCAACAGGAACGCTCAAAGTCGATGGCGAAGTCTTTGAATTGCAAAAATTGTTTGAACTCTTGAATGAAAATTCGGAAAGCCGATTCGTCAAATTGTCGGAGCAAAAATTCCTTGCACTGACCAACGAATTCCGAAAACGGCTCGGCGAATTCAAGCGGCTTTCTCACGCCAAAGGAAAAGCCGTGCAGTTGCACCCGCTTGCCGCCGCTGGAATGGAAGACTTTTTCGATGCGATTCCCTCCTTACAGAAAAATGCGATCTGGAATGATGTGAAAAAACGCATCGAAGCCGCTCGTGATTACAAAGCACCGTTTCCAAAAAGTTTCGTCGGTGACATGCGGGATTATCAACTTGACGGCTACGATTGGTTGGCACGTTCCGCAAAATGGGGTGTCGGCTGTTGCCTTGCCGATGACATGGGACTCGGTAAAACGATTCAAGCCCTTGCACTGCTTTTGCTCCGTGCCAATGAAGGTCCCGCATTGGTCGTTGCCCCGACTTCCGTCTGTTTCAACTGGGAACGCGAAGCCGAAAAGTTTGCCCCGTCACTGAAAATCAAGCGGATTCAATCGATTACAACCGGTGCGAATGCAAAAGCAGAACGTGATAAACTCATCGTTTCTGCAAAGAAGCGGGAGGTGTTGATTACAAGTTACACTCTGTTGCAACAAGAAATCGAACTCTTTGCGAAGAAGAAATATGCGACGGTTATTCTGGACGAGTCGCAGGCAATCAAGAATCCCGAATCGAACCGGGCGAAGGCGGCGTTCATGCTTCAAGCGGAGGTGCGGCTGGCGATGACGGGAACGCCGATAGAGAATCGGCTTACAGAACTTTGGAGTCTGTTCCGATTTTTGAATCCGGGATTGTTCGGCTCGCAAAAATCGTTCGAAGACCGTTTTGCCTTTCCGATTCAGCGGGATCAATCGGCATCAGCACGAAGTACGTTGCGGCGACTCGTGCATCCATTTATTTTGCGGCGCACGAAATCGCAGGTGTTGGAAGAACTGCCATCCCGCACGGAAATCGTTCGTGAAATCGAACTCTCGAAAGAAGAAACCGCTCTGTATGAGGCGGCGAGACTCAATGCGCTCAAGGAACTGCAAGACATGAAAGACAAGGATTCGGGACAGGGGCAGTTGAAGATACTGGCGGCACTCACCCGGTTGCGGCAACTCTGTTGCAACCCGAAAATGATATTGCCGGACAGCAAAGTCGAAAGTTCCAAACTCGAAGCATTCCGGGAAATCATGGAGGAATTGAAGGAAAACCGACATCGGGTTTTGGTATTCAGCCAGTTCGTCAAGCATTTGGCAATCTTGAAGGCGGAACTGGATGCGATGGGTATCACGTATCAGTATTTGGATGGTTCGACCCCGGAAAAAGATCGCCAGAAACGTGTGGAGGCTTTTCAATCGGGAGAGTCGGATGCTTTTCTCATTAGCATCAAGGCGGGAGGTAGCGGTTTGAACTTAACAGCGGCGGACTATGTCATTCACGTTGATCCGTGGTGGAATCCGGCGGTGGAAGATCAGGCGACGGACAGAGCGCATCGCATTGGGCAAACCCGACCGGTAACGGTCTATCGGTTGATCACGCAGGGAACGATTGAGGAAAAAATTGTTCGTTTGCATCACGAAAAGCGGGACCTTGCCGATAAACTGCTTGAAGGAACGGATCAAGCAACGAAACTCTCGGCAGAGGAGTTGATCGATATTTTGCGGTCGTAATTACACATCCCAACTGACCCCGCTGCCGCTACTGGATGGTGAATCCTTTGGACGACCAAACGATGCCGTGGAAATGCCCGATGAGGTGGTTTGCCCCGGTGGGGCTTTCGGCGGAGAGACCAACACCTTTGACGACGAATCGGTCGATAAATCCAAGCGGGACGATGAACCGGTGCCTGCACTCGACGCTTCGGGATTGATAATTGCCGAACCGAATTTTTCACAGACCAACCGCCACGTTTCCCGCTCCGACGTTAATATCCGCAGCGCATCATCCAATTTGACCGGATCGTGTGTCATACCGGCTTCCGAAAGACAGCGAAAGATGAACACGTAAATGGATGCAATTTTTCCTACCAAGTCGGGATTGCTTTCCTTATCCAGCGACGAGAGGAGTTCCGCCACGATGTCTTGTGCGAGCGAGAGGGAGTCGAAACCGACTTCGAATTTTTCTTCTTCCCACGCTTTT
>Ga0082212_10006025_pt1 | contig 16381 bp, 13 predicted proteins | sample TergutNt197P3_FD_71548 | JGI IMG/M metagenome (GOLD analysis project Ga0082212, IMG submission 71548) | Neocapritermes taracua P3 segment gut microbial communities from Petit-Saut dam, French Guiana - Nt197 P3 | ecosystem: Host-associated > Arthropoda: Insects > Digestive system > Gut ... | reverse complement strand
GACCCCTGAGTTTGGCCACGAACTCCGGGATCTTCAGATAGCTCGGCCGGAAATCGCGGCCCCACTGCGACACGCAGTGGGCCTCGTCCACCGCCACCATGAATATCTGGGCAGAGCTCGCGAACGCCAAAAAATTGGGGCTCAAGAGGCGCTCCGGCGCCACGTAGATGAGCTTGTACATCCTGTTTTCGGCGTTCTGCATCGCCTTGGCGACCTGCTTGTCGTTGAGTGAGGAATTTATGAAAGCGGCTGCGATTTTCGATCTGGTGAGCGCGTTGACCTGATCCTTCATAAGCGATATGAGCGGCGAGACCACCAAGGTCATCCCGCTCGCCATCAGCGCGGGAACCTGAAAGCACAGCGACTTCCCGCCGCCCGTCGGCATGACTCCCAAAGCGTCCCTGCCGGAGAGCATATAGTTTATCAGAGTTTCCTGGCCGGGGCGGAAAGCTTCATATCCGAAGTATTGCTTCAGCGTTTCGTTTGCGGTCAATTAATTTCTCCATTTACTGTTTCGATATGGCAGTTGACAGTTTTCAATTACCAGTTTTCAGACCCGGCTTTGCCAATGTTTGCTGACAACTGAAAACTGAAAACTAATTTACATCGTCAAAATCGCCTCGATCCATTGGTTTCCGTGGTGCATATAATCGACTTCGGGATTTTTGCCCGGATCGAGGGTTTTCAGATATGCCCAGGTCACGTTCCACATCAGCACTATGACATGGAAATCCTTGGCTTTTTGCATCATGCGCTCTTCGTATTCGCCGAAATATTCCCGAAAAAACAATTGCTGCATTTCGGCGGGGAGGCTGTGCACCATGCACAAAAGGTCGTTATATATGTTTCCCATGCCCGAAAATTCATAGTCGATGAGATATATTTTTTGGTTGTCTTTGGCAATCAGGCAGTTGCCCGCGGTTATGTCGTTGTGGCACAGGCCCAGATACTTTTTTTCGAATGCTGGGTTCCTTTCCATTCTTATTTTATATATTTCATAGGCTTCGTCGAATTTTTCGTGCATGGGTATTTTGTGTTGCTTTATGTACTCCAATTTTTTTTCGACGTCATCATACGGGTTGAAAAAATAGCCTGTTTTTCTGCTGTGCAGGTCTTTCAGGATCGCCGCCATTTTGACTATGTTTTCCTCCCGGGCGAATTCCTCCCCCGTCATCGCGTCCGCATCCACGTATTTGGTCACCATGTTGCCGTTTTCGGGATTGAAATATACAAACGGTATGGAGTATTCGGCGCCGCGGACCGCTTCCATCGCCGCTTTTTCCGCATGGCGGTTTATGACAAGCAAATCCGAATTTTCCGCCCCTATCCTGATTATGTACTTTTCGCCCCCATAGGTGCAGAAATAGCTCGAATTCGTCGCGCCGTATGATGTCTCGCCGATTTCGCACTCCGCCCTGCCCCAGCCCAAACCCGCCAATATTTCATCGATTTTGTCGCCCATGCTTTAATTCCTCCTGTTATCTATTTTTTCGAAAGCGGCGCGCTTCGCTTCGTCCAAAGTGCCGAAATAGCTCGAAAATTCGCCGTTTTCGACGTAGTTCCAGCCTCCGCCCTCTTTTTTTGTCTGTATGAAAGTTATAACCGTGTCCTTGTACTTGGTGTAAAGGTTGCCTTTGGCGCTTGTCTTGAATTCGGTGACGGAAAAAGTCCTGAAGCGGTTTATCTTGTTTTTAAGCGAGTTTTCTCGCTCCTTGGCCGCCTGTGCGCTGCCCTCCATATTCCCCGCGCAAACGCACCCCGCGCCGATCGACTGGTGGTTTTCGTGCTTCATTATGTGCACGTAGCGTATATCCTCCTTGCCGCACATCCCGCACTCCCCCACGGGCCGGCCAAGATCTATCACATCCACGCACACCCAGCCCTTCTTTGGCACGTTTGGGTCGTCCCATAGGTTTGCTCTGTCGTCGTTGTCGTACAAAATTTGCGGCGGCGCGTCGTAGAGCGCGGTCGGCTCGAGGCCGAGCTCGGGCTCGGGCTCATCTTCGAAAACTTCCGGTTCCCGGGTTTCCCCAAAAGTTTCGGGAATCTCGGGAATGTTTGGGGGCTCGGGAACTTCCGGGGTTTCGGGCGCTTCTGCGGCTTTTGCGGGTTCTTCGATGGTTTCGAGCAAATCGAATATATCCGGCTCGCGCTGCGCCTGCTTTTTTGCGCCGGACTTTTCGGAAATTGCGGGAATCTCGGGCTTATTGGGCACAAATTCGATGCCTTCCGCCGGGGCGATGCCGGAGTAGTTGACATCTATGGGCTTGGGCTTGTCCGAATTTGCGAACCTTATCATGTAGGCGCCGTTGTCGCCGTTTTTTTCGTCGATGTCCACTATCTCGCCGGGGCCGAACACCTTGTGGTTCACGATGTCGCCTTTTTTGTATTTTCTCTGCGTGGGGGAAATGGGCACGGGACCGGCCGGGGCTGCGGTTTTTTTGCTTTTTTCGCCGCCCGACTGTTTTATCCGGAGCGCCAGATCCTTTATCGCCTCTTCGGGCACCACGCCCACGGTCTTCAGGCATGACTGCTCTATGTCGTATATGAACCTCGAGGGGAGCTTTTTGAGCTCTCCGTAGGTGTTGCCCTCGGACTCGACCATGTAAAGCTCGCGCATCGCCCTGGTCATCGCCACGTAGCAAAGCCTGCGCTCCTCCTCGAGGCCTTCGAGCTTGCGTTCCTCGATGGTGCGCCTCGATGGGAAAACCCCGTCGGTCATGCCAGCTATTATGACAAATGGGAACTCGAGCCCCTTTGAGGAGTGGATCGTCATCAGCTTCACGCAGTTCTGGTTTCTCTCGCTCTCGTAATCCGATATGACCGAAAGCTGCTGGAGGTATGAAGGCAAGCTCACGTCCTCGCCCGTCTGCTGCTCGAACTCGGTGATCGAGCCAAGCAGCTCCGTCACGTTGTCGAAGCGCTCCATGTCGCCGCTTTTGCTTATATACCCCTTGTAGCCAGTCTTTTCCAAGATGCCGTTCAACAGATCCGAGATCGCGGTTTTTTGGTCTTTCGCCTTTTCCCGGAACTCGGTTATTACATCCACGAACTCCACGGCCGAAGTGCCCGAAAACACCGCGTGCTCGCAATTGTCGCACATTATCTCGAACAGGCTCTTGAGCAGCCCGGCCTCGGCGAACAGATCCTTCTGGATGTTTTTCAAAAACTCCACCCGCGTCTTGCCGATCTGCCGTTTGGGCACGTTGACGATCCGCAAAAACGCCTCGTCGTCGTTTTCCGCGATCAGCTTCAAAAAGGCTATGGAGTCCTTTATCTCCATCCGGTCGAAAAACCTCACGCCGCCCTGGATCACATAGGGTATGTCCTCCCTGTACAGCGCCTGCTCGATGAACCTTGACACATAGGCGGCCCTGAACAGTATCGCCACATCGCTGTACAAAAAGCCGGACTTGACGATTTTTTTTATCTTATCCGAAATCCACTTCGATTCCTCTTCCTCGCTTTTTAAATGCACGTGCTCGACAGGGGCGCCGTTCTGGTTTTTTGTGAACAGCTCTTTTTTGACCCTGTTCTGGTTTTTATCGATCAGGCTGTTGCTCACCGACAGGATTTCGGGCGTGGAACGATAGTTCTGCGTCAGAAATATCGTTTTTGCGCCGGGGTAGTTCTTGTCGAAATGCACCAAAAAACGGTTGTCCGAATATCTCCACTCGTATATGTTCTGGTCCGGGTCGCCCACCACGAACAGGTTGTTGTTGCCGCGGCTGAGCATATTGATGATGTCCAGCTCCTTTTTGCTGGTGTCCTGGAACTCGTCGACCTGGATGTAGTGGAGGCGCGATTTCCATTTCTCGAGTATGTCCTCGTTGTTTTCAAACAGGTATATCGTGAAATACAGCAAATCGTTGAAATCCAGGCCGTATATCTTTTTCTGCTTGTCGAGGTATTTCATATATATCCTCTCCTCGAGCCCGGCCACGCCGTTTTGGGCGGAGGAAAACGAATATGCGGGGTCGGTCATCATCGGGATATATCCCATCTGCGCTTTTTGCCTGTATATGTATTCCAAGGTTTTCTCAAAGGAGCTGTAGTCCAGCTTTATCTCATACTCGGAATATATCTCATCTATGATCTTTTTTTGCCGGGACACGTCCAAGATCTTGAAATTGGAGGGGAAAAACAGGCGGTTTATGTCTTCTTTCAAGACTTTCACGCAAAACCCGTGATATGTGGTGATCAGCGCGGAATCGTAGCCGTCCCCGAGTAGCCGCTTTATCCTGCCGCGCATTTCGTTCGCCGCTTTGTTTGTGAAGGTGACGCAGAGTATGTTCTTCGGCGAGATGCCGAGCTCGCGCACCAGATAGGCGAACCTGTGGGTCAGTGCCTTGGTCTTGCCGGAGCCCGCCCCGGCGATTATCCGGTAATACCCTTCGGTCGCGCCCACCGCCTCGCCCTGGCTTTCGTTGAGCCCCGCGAACAGGTCGGTTCCCCCCGCATAGTCGATGCCGCCGCTTTTGCCTGTGCCCACAAATCATCCCCCCGTTTTGGATCGCTTTCGTTACAAGGGAATTATACCATATGCAAAAATATTTTGCAAGCCAAATTTTGCACTTGACAATTTATAAACAAAATGGTATCATAGCTGTATTGCAGCATCGGCACGGGGGGGCAGGGGATTTGGCCGAGAAAAAAATAGACGCCGCGAAAAGGACTATGGAAAAATATATGGATTATCTTCGGTGCCCCTTGTGCGCGGCGCCTTTCGGATTTGACAGCGCTTTTTTGCATTCGCTCAAATGCGGGAACGGGCATGCGTATGACATGTCAAAAAAGGGTTATGTCAATCTTTTCAACGGCTTCACGAAGATCACCGGCACATACGACAAAAAACTTTTCGCCGCCCGGAAAGCCGTATCAAAGGCGGGGCTGTACCAAAAGCTCGCCGGCAGGCTCTGCGAGGCGATACGCGAAATAAATCCCGGGGCGCTTGTGGACGCGGGGTGCGGATGCGGGAACCTCACCGCCGATATATTTGAGAACACGGGCCGTCCGGCCACTTTCGCGGCCGATTTGTCCAAAGACGGCATAGGCGCCGCCGCATCCGACTTTTGCGCGGAGGGCCTGATCTGGATCGTGGCCAATTTGAACAACCTGCCGCTGGCCGACGCTAAATTCGACGCGATACTGAATATCATGGCCCCCGCCAATTACGCCGAATTCGCCAGGGTATTAAGGCCCGGCGGGGTTCTCTTGAAAGTTTTGCCCGAGGCGGGCTACTTAAAGGAGCTGCGGCGCTTCATATACGGCCAAAACGACAAAAACGAATACTCCAACAAGGATGTGCTGGATAACCTCGCGGCGAATATGGACATATCCGACATAATCGAGCTCAGCTACGCCCATAAAGTGGAGGCGGAAAACATTCCCGCGCTCTTTGACATGACCCCGCTCACCCTGCATATCGGCGAGCGGGAAAAAATAAAAAGCGATCTGCAGGCCTTGGGCGATTTTTGCGTCACCCTCGCTTTCAAGATCGCGGTATGCGTAAAAAAAAAGTAAAGGCGATGGTGCAAAAATTATGGAAATGGGAAAAAAATGCTCCTGCGGCAAAGTTCACTCGTGCTCCACGGAAGTCATGTCCATAGGCGAAGATCAAACCGGGCCCATGATCGAGTACATAAGGCAAAGTTTCGGCTCCGGCGCGAAAGGCTGCGTCATATGCGACCAAAACACGCATGCGGCGGCCAAATCCATGATAGAGGCCGCAAGTGGCCTGTGCGAGATCGCAGAGCTTCGCATCGGCTCATATCATGCCGACGAGTTCATGGTCGAGCAGTGCGAAAAATTGCTGGAAAACAAAAACTTCGATTACTTCATCGCGGCGGGGGCGGGCACGATCAACGATATAACGAGGATGGTGGCCCACACGAGAAATGTGCCTTTCATATCCTATCCCACCGCGGCGAGCGTGGACGGGTTTGTGTCCACCATAGCCCCCATCACAAGCAAAACCGGCATGAAGCTCACGATCCCCGCCTGTGCGCCCGTGGCGCTGTTCGCGGATGTCGGGGTGATCGCAAAGGCGCCCAAAAGGCTTTTTGCCGCAGGGGTAGGGGATGTGCTGGGCAAATATGTCGCGCTTGCGGACTGGCGCATCGCGAATTTGCTCGCGGGCGATCCTATCTGCGCCGATACGGCGGAGTTTGAATTTCAGACTGTCGAAAAATTCAAAAACTCGCTCGCCTCATTCGGGGAAGACAGGAGCGAAACCGGTTTTAGGGCGCTGTGCGCCGAGCTGATGGAGGCGCTTGTGAAATGCGGGCTGTGCATACAGTACACCGGAAACACGAGGTCCGCGTCGGGGGCCGAGCACCATGTTTCGCATTTTTTTGAAATGAACGTGATACTCTCGACCGACTGCCTGCACGGGGAGAACGTTGGGCTTGGCAGCATCATGTGCGCCGGGCTGTACCACGGCTTCGCGGAGTCGGGAGACATAAGGTTTGTCGAAAACTACGATATGGAGCATGACCTGGTCAAAAAATACTACAAAGAGCTGTACGGGGCGATACAAGAGGAAAACGCGCCCGACAGCGTGAGAAAAGTTACGCCCGGCCGTTTTTATGAAAATCTCGGGAAAATCAAAGAGATCATATCGTCGATCCCACCAAAGCGGGAATTCGTGAAACTGCTGGATATTTTCGGCGGGGTGACGGATCTCGCGGGAATCAAGGCATACAACCTGAAATGCGAAGAGGGCGAAATCGAGCCGCTGGCTTTCAAGCTCGCGCCGTATGTGCGCGACAGGCTGACTCTGCTGAAACTCATGCGGTGCATAGGATATCAGAAGGAGAAAAGCGATGTTTGAAAAATTAAAAGAAGAAGTTTACCGGGCCAACATGATGCTGAAGGAACACGGTCTCGTGGTTTTGACCTGGGGCAACGTGAGCGGGATCGACGAGAACCGCGAATATGTGGCCATAAAGCCGTCCGGCGTGGAATACGGCAGCCTGACGCCGGAAAACATGGTGGTGGTGAATATGCAGGGCGAGGTGGCCGAGGGGAACCTGAAGCCCTCGTCGGATACCGCCACGCACCTCGAGCTGTACAAAGAGTACGAGGAAATCGGCGGGGTGTGCCACACGCACTCCATGTACGCGACCTCGTTTGCGCAGGCATACTGGAATAAGCCGCAGCTGGGTGCGCTCGGCACGACCCACGCCGATTATTTCGACGGCGCGGTCCCCTGCACGCGGCCGATGAAAAAAAAAGAGATTGAAGGCGACTACGAGAAAAACACGGGGCTTGTGATAATCGAAACGCTTAAAAAGTCGAAGAAATCCCCCTCGGATATGCCCGCCGTGCTCGTCCGGTCCCACGGGCCGTTCACTTTCGGCAAAAACGCCGAAAAAGCGGTGGAGCATTCCATCATTCTCGAAAATGTCGCGCAGATGGCATTCAACGCGAAGATCATAACCAATGTGGCATATACGAAATACGAAATGCCAAAAGAGCTGCTAAGCAAGCATTTCGACAGGAAACACGGAGCCGGAGCCTATTATGGGCAGGTTGACAAGCCAATCGATAAAAATAAATAAAGGAGAAAAAAATATGGCAGGCGATTTGATCAAGGCCGCGACTTGGCAATACCCCGACCAGATACCCGTGACTTTCGGGTTTTTGCCGGCGGTTTTCATGAAGTACGGCGACAAGGTGAAAAAAATAATCGCGAAATACGAGGATCTGCTCGGCAATTGGTGGCAAAACTACGACCCATACGCCAATCTGTCGGAGAGCTACCGCAAGGGCGGGTACACCGACCGATGGGGCTGCGTTTGGTCCAACGAGTTCGACGGCATGGCGGCGATAGTGACCGAGCACCCCGTGCCCACCAGGGAATCCGTGCATTCCATGCGCGTCCCGGAAGTCGACGACGGGCTGCCGCACGGGTTCATGTACCTGAGGCTTTTGGACCTGCGCGGCTTCGAGGAGGCCATGGTCGATTTTTTCGAGGAGCCGCCCGAGCTTATGATGCTCATCGATAAGGTGCTGGGCTACAACCTGAAGCAGACCAAAATCATGCTCGAGAACAACAAAGCGCCCATGGTCCATTTCGGCGACGACCTGGGAATGCAGAAAGGGCTCGCGATGGGGCCCGCAAAATGGCGCAAATACATGAAGCCGTGCTTTTCGGCGATATACGGGCTCTGCAAGCAGGCCGGAAAGCTCGTGTATATGCACACCGACGGCTGCATATGGGAGATCATGCCCGACTTGCAGGAGTGCGGGGTGGACATGATAAACCCGCAGTTTCGGGCGAACGGGCTCGACAACCTCGAGAGGGTTTGCAAGGGCAAGATACCGATACATCTGGACCTGGACAGGCAGCTGTTCCCCTTCGGCAAGCCCGCAGAGCTCAGGGAGCACGTGAAGCAGTGCGTGGAAAGGATGTACCTGCCCGAGGGGGGGCTGGGGCTCAGCATCGAGATCGGCCCCGATTACCCGCTTGAGAACATAGAGGCGATCATAGATGCGGCCAATGAGTTCAGATTCTACAAAGGCTGAGCCGACGGTGGCGGTGGTCGCGGAATACAACCCGTTCCACAACGGCCATCTCTATCAGATACAGAAAATAAAGGAAATGTTCCCCGGCGCCGCGGTGATTTCGGTCATGAGCGGAAATTTGGTACAGCGGGGGGACATTTCGCTGTTTTCCAAATACGACAGGGCCGAAATCGCGGTCTCAAGCGGCGTGGACGCGGTTTTCGAGCTGCCCTCGGTTTATTCGGGCGCCCCGGCGAACATATTCGCCTTTTGCGCGGTTTGGATAATGCAGAAGCTTTCTGGGGTCGATTACATATGCTTTGGCAGCGAGTGCGGGGATCTGGGGCTTTTGGATTTCGCAGCCGAAAAGCTTTCTGGCGGCGATTTTGCCTCGAAGCTGTCCGAGACGATAAAAGCGGACAAAAACAAAAGCTACGCAAGCAGCCTGCATGACCTGTTTTGCGGGCTTTACGGCAAAGACAGGGCCTCGGTGCTGCTCGGATCAAATAACATTCTGGCGATTGAATACCTGAAAGCGATAAAAAAATTAAATGCGAACATAATCCCGCTTACGATAAAAAGGGCGGGCGCGGCCTTCAATTCGGAAACAGCCGGAGAGACAATGGCGAGCGCGGCCTATATTCGCAAATTCATCGGGGAAAACTCGAGCCTGGCCCCGCTGAAAAAATTCATGCCCGGAGCCGCGCATGAAATCGCGTCCGGGCTGGTGGAAAGCGGAAAATTCACCGACATCGAAAATCTGGCCCCCGCGATCATTTCGCACCTTGGCAGGCTCTCCGCCGCCGATTTGTCGCAGATCGCCGAAATCGGGGGCGGGATGGAGCACAGGATGAAAAAAGCGCTGGACGGCTGTTTTGACTGCGGCTCGCTTTTTAAAAGGCTGTGCGCGAAACACACCAGCCCCTCCGCGGTCCGGCGCGCGGTGTTGAACGCCTTTTTCGGGATAACCAAGAAGATGCGGGACAGCCCGCCGGATTTCACGTCGGTGTTGGCCATGAACCAAAAGGGGGCGCGGTTTATCGGCGGCATCCGCAAGAAAAGCGAAATAGAAATAGTCGCAAAGCCGGCCGACAAGAAAAACAGCCTCATCTTCGACCAAAACTGCTTTGTGGACAATACCTGCAAGCTGGCTCTGCGCAGCAAAGAGTCAGAAATAAACGAAATAAGGCAGAAGCCCCGTTTCAATCGGTGACGTTTTTTATCATTTTCTCTATTTTGAGCCTGGGCAGCATGAGCTCCCTGCCGCAGCCGTCGCACTTTATCTTTATGTCCGCCCCGGTTCTCAAAATTGTGAACTTGTTTGCCTTTTTGCCGCATGGGTGGTTTTTCTTGGTCTCGATTTTGTCGCCCGCCGATAGATTCATCTCATCTCACCAGCTCCGGGGTGAGGTTGATTATATCCTCGAGTATCTGCGCTATCTCCGCTGGCGGGACCCGGTTGGCTGTGATCATATGCCTGCCGGCGGGGTCCTCCCGAAAGTAGGTGTACCCGTTCTCGTCTATGGTCAGGATGCCTTTCCGGGATTCCTTGAACATCCCGTGCGTGCCCCGGATCGCATAGTATACCGTCACCAAGTCCCAGCTGTTCCTGCCCCCCGCTTCGCCGCAGTAGATCTGGTACGCCTTGGCCACCGGGTTTTTTTTCATGTCGCCCATCGATATGAGCCTTGTCCCCGTCACGATCGGGTACCCCATCTCGTAAGGGCAAAATGCGAGATCGCCCTTGAAATTTTCCACCACATATCTCGCCGCCTCTATGTCCGTGTTCACGTTGAACTCGGAAAAAAAGTCGTCGTGGCCGGATCTGAAATTCCCCGCCATGCAAACCAACTTTTTGATTTTCTTTTCCATGAGCTCGGCCCCCGCGAGGCTGCTGTAGCCATCGGACCCGGAGCGCATCAGGTTGCTTACATTCGTGAGCATGCCCGTGGTTATGAATATCACGGAATTGTCCTCGGCTTTTTCGAGCGCTTCCCTGTAAACGGACAAAACGTCGGGTATCAGGGTGTGCTTGAAGGCGTGCTCGAAATTTTCGGCGATGTATTTGTTGTATTTGAGATAGCCCTCGTCGCCTTTCCCCGGGCCTTCCAGCGATTTCAGGGTGCCCACCGGTATCGTGCGCCTGCCGTAGTACCAGTTTATCGCGTCGATGCAGCATGCGCCCTCGGGGTGGACGGTGCAGTTGCCCATGGCGAGCAGCTTGGCCTCCCCGAAGTCGCTGAATTTGTTCAGCACCGCTATGGCTCCCGCGTCGTCGCAGTCCGGCCCGATGTCCGTGTCCAAAATCACATTTTTCAGTCTCTCCATGATTGTTCTCTGCCTTTCGTTATGATATTTTGTGATATTTTGATTGATCGCCTGTTTTTCAGCCTTTCAGCTTGCGTTTGCATTCGGCCAATATTTCCTCCTGCCGGGGCGAAATCTCCGGGCACTTTGGGTCTATTTTTTTCATGGCGGATAGCAGCGCTTCCGAAATGACCGCGTGGGTGTACCATTTTTTGTCGGCGGGCACCACGTGCCACGGGCTGTGCCCGGTGGCGGTGGCCGCGATTGCGGATTGATAGGCTTCCTGGTAATCGTCCCAGAATTTTCTTTCCTCCAGGTCGGCCTCGGAAAATTTCCAGTTTTTGTCTTTTTTGTCGATGCGCTCCAAAAGCCGCCTGCGCTGCGTTTCCTTGGACAGGTTCAAAAAGAATTTGACGGTCACGATGCCGTTTTCCCATAGATATTTTTCAAAGTCGCGTATCTGCCGGTATCTGTTCTCAATGATTTCGTCCGTTTTGCAGTAGTCGGGCATATTTTGTTTTTCGTAGAGCTTGTGCACCTTGACCACTAACACATCCTCGTAATACGAGCGGTTGAATATGCCGATTTTGCCGCGTTCCGGGAGCGCCTTGACCGCGCGCCAGAGATAATCGTGGGCGAGCTCCTCCGCGGAAGGCTGCTTGAAGCTGCGCACATCGACGCCCTGCGGGTTCACCCCGCTCATCACGTTCTTGACCGCGCTGTCCTTGCCTGCGGCGTCCATCGCCTGAAATATGATCAAAAGCGCGTATTTGCCCTCCGCGTACAGCCTTGCCTGATACTTCGAGATTTGCTCCGTGTTTTCCGCCGTGAGTTTTTTCGCTTCCTTGGCCGAGCCGAATTCGCCTGTGTCCCCCGGGTCAAAAGCGGACAGGTCGAATTTGGCGCCATCTGTCACTTTGTATTTTTGTATGTCCATGATTTTAAATGGAGTTTCCTTTCTGCCTATTGCAAATATTCTTCTTTATAATGCTTTGACTTGCGCGTATGGATTTCCCTATTTCGGGATTATACCATGAAACTCCCATTTTGTCAATATCCCGATGTCACGCAATTCGATATTTTTAAACATAATTTTCCGCAAATGTTACAACTCGGTTACAAAATAAAAAAAGGCGTTGAAAAAAATTTTGCGGCGTGGTATCATTGACGGCAGGATGAGAAAGCGTCATCTTACACAAAATTTATTTTTATTCTAAAAGGAGGAAAATCCCAAATGAGAAACCACAAGAGATTTATCGCGCTCATACTGGTCGCCGTCATGGCGTTCAGCGGCGCGGTAATGAGTGCCTCAGCCGCCAAGCTGACGGACGCCGACAAGTACCCGCTCAAGGGCGCGTTGACCAAGGTCACGCTCGCTTACGCGATCGACGTTCTCCAGCAGCTCGGAGTAGTCGCGGGCGTGTCGAACGTCACGGGCGACGACGGCAAAGTCACGGAGTACACTTTTGACGGAGACTCGCTTGTCACCCGTCAGCAGTTTGCTCTCTTCACTGCGAGAATCTCGACCGCTCGCCCCAACCTCTTCGTAGTTGACCCCGCCTCGGAAATGAAAACCAACACCAAATTCAAGGATTTAGTGGACAAGGTCTACACCTTGGCCATCGACCATTGCTACGGTGAAGGTTACATCCTCGGCAGAGACGAAGAAAACACGATTTTTGACCCCAAAGGCAACATCACATTTGCCGAAGCGGTCACAATGCTCACCAGAGCGCTCGGTTATACGGGCCTTGTCTATCCGACGGGCTTCATGACCAAAGCCTCCGAAGGCGGCGTTGGAATCAAAGAACCCATCGCGCTGATCGGCGAATATGCCGACTTCCCGATGGCCGATGTCGCGCTGAACACGCCCATCACCAGGTCTCAAATGGCCATGCTTCTTTGGAACTACCTGCTCAGCCAGAAATACGAACTCGAAATGGTCTACAACGGTGCCAAGGGTCAGTGGGACGCAGAGCGCGTACCCCATGCAATTCTCGAGATGTTCGGCATCAAAAGAACAATAGGCTATGTCACCTCTGTTCCGAATTGGTGGGCAGAACTCGATGTCGGCAATGGAGCGTGGGATGTCAATAATGCTTGGGTGTCGGCACCACTGAAGGGTACCAATTTGCAGCCCGCTAACACCCAGTTCCAAGTTTACAAGGATATATGCATATCTCCTCGTAACGGTGGAACCAACATAGTTACGACCATGGACAAGCTTGGACTCGGCGAATACAAAGCTGATCCTCTTGAGCTGCTTGGCTTGAAAGTCACGGTTTATCTAGACAGCAGGCTGAATCCCGATTTTGATATCAATATACCGACGATAGTATACGGCAAAAAATATGAAATCGACATAAAAGATGTCGACGGCGCATGGAACACCGGCGACAGCGGCAAAGTGGACAGCCTGAGCATTCCTTTCCCGGCGATAGAAGACCTCATCATGGACAAAGCGGACTTCTGCTCCGCATATGTGCCGAACCTCTATACTTTCGATAAAGGAGCCGTTCTCAAAGGTGTCAAAGGAGCCGAAAAGGATCCGGATACGGTATATCTCGCTCGAAAGGCCGCAAACAAGACCAACTACAGGCTCGAACTCGTTTATAACGGCGACTATACAGATGGAACGCCCGAATACTTCTATATATTCAGGCCCTTCCAAGTCGGCGTTTATTACAAAGACCCCGACCGCGACAACAGATTGTGCTTCACGACGCAAGTTGTGAAAGCTGACCCCGCCACAGACCTTTACGACAGGAAAATAGACCATGCGGCCAACTTCATCGATGAAGACATCGAAGAACTCGTGTTGGACAAAGCGTACCTCTACACCTACTATGGCGCGAACCTCGACATTTACGCTGAACTCACCGAAGACAAGGGCGTTATACCCACCGCAGCCAATATGACCTCCAAATTGGTCACTTTCAAATTGCCGGCTGGTGGAAGCAAGAACGTTTATTTCAACCACGATGTTCCGAAAGCTTTGGGCGCATGGGGCAGTGCAAGTCCCGTCAACCCGGACGGAAAAGGCGTTTACACGGTCTATTATGACAACGAAGCAGCTCTGCTCGCGCGCAGGACGAGCGATGGACCGGACGAATACCAGAAATCTCAGTATGTCCTCATCCTTTCGCTGTCGGCGACAAGAGAAGTCACTTTGAGAGATCCCGACACCTATTCGAGAATAGGCCAAGCCTACAGGGCGCTCGTATTGAATGCTCAGACAGGCAAACAGGAAGAGATCGTCATACACTTGATCAACGGCGAAGAAATCGATTATGGAGTGAACAGCAACGAATGGAGAGCCTTAATAGGCGTACCCGTAAGGCTTGCGAACAAAGGATTCGATTTCTATGACGTAGCAACCAAGGACAACGAAAACTTCATCACCCACGTGGCAAACAAAGAATATGCCGGCTACAAGAATCCTGGCACGATGGCAAACCTCCCCGTGGCCTCGAACCGTGTCCAGTTGCCGGGCATATCATGGCCGGCCCCGTCGACACCTGTGTTCGGAGCTGATATATTCACCTTTATCAACGCCAACACGAACATAGTGATATATGGTCCGACGGAATATAAATCTACCGCCATCACCGCTGACAACCCCACTGGTGCTATTTACGGCGCGGTGCGTCATACGGGCAACGCTAAAGGACTTGAATATCTCAAAGATCTGCTTGCTTCAGGCAATACTGATTATCTCATAGCAGTCGGACTCGGTGTCACTCCGACCGGCAGCACAAGCAACGTGTTCCTCAAGGTAGTGCCGAACGCCGCAGGCAACAACACGATTTCCGGACCTCCTGCCGCAACTGGCAACTACGCAATGGTATTGAACAACGACGGAGGCCTCACGTCTGGCGGGTACTATTATGGTACAGCTAGGTTGGCCGATGGCACCACCGTCAATGTCGCATCCAAGACAGCCAGCGATATCCTGAGGGGTAGGCTTATCGAAGTGAGCGGCGACAAAGTGACCGCTTTCGACATCGAATACTCGCTTGCCACCGCGAAAGACTCCACGCTTGACTTTGGGGTAGATCCCGACGTGTTCGGCAATTTCAATTCTTACTTTGCATCTCCTACAAGCATACCTACACGTAAAGTCGGACAATTAGACATATGGGGCAATACTCTTGGAGCGTATGCCGCAGACTACAGCTTTGACCTTACCTATGAATCTTTCAGCTTCGACAAAAACATCTTCAAGATCGTCGTAGGGTACACACACGAAACCAAGGCTGATTCCACCGCAACGCCTCCTGTGGTAGGCAAAATTGAGCAAAAACTCGTGACAGAAGGAAGGCCGACAAAAGCCGATGGCAACGTCAAAGAGCAGTTTGTGTCCATATCCCAGAGCGAATACCAGAAGATCATAGATGCGGGCGGCGAGATATATGTGGTCACCTACACAGCCGGAACTGGATCTGACAGATCGGTTGTCTTCGCGACCATGCTGATTGACCTCCAAGGCTGCAAGAACAAAGACGGCGACTTCCTCGCACCGTTCTTCTGGAGAGAAGACTAATCAAAACCCCGCAATAAAACGCGATGCGATGCCTTAGGGCATTGTAATAAAGCAAAGGGCTGCCCGAAACCGGGCGGCCTTTTGCTTTTGCGGGGGCTTGGGGAAATTTCGCCGTGAATGTTGACAAACGATCCGGAATGTGATATGATAAATGCAGGCAGGTGAAAAAATGGGTGAATATATCAGACGATGAAAATATTTTGCGATTGCCGGATATTCAACTCGGACGCAGTTTGGGCGCAAAATGGAAAAACTACGACATAGAAATGCCAAGCGGAGAAATTGTTGCCTTAACGGAAGGATCCCGTATAACTAACATACAAGTTATTGCGGGCAAAGGGCGAAATAGACAAATTGATATGCTTGATTCCCTCGTACATGATTATGGGGGCATTCCGGAGGAATGGCAAAAGGCGAAAGGATTGGGTTATATTGACTACAACGGCGAAAGCTTAAAAGCCGAATTGCATTGGTATCAAGAGCCAAGCGTCGGCAAAGTAGATTGGAAAATAAAACCACAGAAAGGTGGCGAATACTTTATTTATGAAGATTAAATCTCTAAGGGATGTGCACAATAAACGCTCTCTTATCAAGGACAAAATTTATGAAGCGCGAGAGGGGCAAAGAGGTTGGTTCGCGGTCATAGACGAAAGCGGGGAAGAATACGCGTACCCGCCTGAACTTTTCGAAGCTGTGGAAGAAATCGATTTTATCGTGGAGAGCTATATGCAAAAGCAAACTAAAATGCATGTTCATTGAAATACGGCGAGAGCGGCAAAAAAGGGCTGCCCGAGGCTGGGCGGCCTTTTGCTTTTGCGGAAAAATAAATATGCTTGCAAAAAAACTTGAAATTAATATGTGGATATGCTATAATAGATAATACGGAGGGACGAACGAAATGGGCAAACTCAAATACACATTAAGAAACGATATATTATTCAAAATGCTGTTCGTGAAATACCCGGATTTGCTGAAAAGACTCATTGCCGAATTACTCCGGATAAGCTACGAAAGCATAGAGCA
>Ga0082212_10006024_pt1 | contig 16381 bp, 15 predicted proteins | sample TergutNt197P3_FD_71548 | JGI IMG/M metagenome (GOLD analysis project Ga0082212, IMG submission 71548) | Neocapritermes taracua P3 segment gut microbial communities from Petit-Saut dam, French Guiana - Nt197 P3 | ecosystem: Host-associated > Arthropoda: Insects > Digestive system > Gut ... | reverse complement strand
AACCTCTGCAAATACTACAAGCAGCACAATGACGACTACTATTACCGCCCCGACCATGCCAAGCCTGTTGCGCAGCAATCTTCCCCAGGCGTCCGAGCCGTGGCTTTTCTTTAACGCCAGCTCCGCCATGTCTCCGGCGTCTTTTTTCAGTCGTTTTTTCGTGCGGAAAAGCATCATGCCACGTCCTTTTCAGGCAGCTCCAGCTCTTGCCTGGGCTTTTTCTTTTTTTTCGAAGCATACTGGGCTTTGATGCGCGGGTCGATAAAGGCGTAAAGTATGTCTACGATGAGGTTGATCACGCAAATCAAAATCGATATCACGATCACGATGCCGTTGACGATGGGGTAGTCGCGCGTGGACAGTCCGGACAGCATGTACATCCCCATGCCGGGTATGGCGAATATGGTTTCGACGATGATCGAGCCGGAAAACACTGTGGCTACCATCCCCCCGATGACCGTTGTCAGCGGGATCATGCAGTTTTTCAGCGCGTGCCTTTGAACTATGACGCTTTCTTTGAGCCCTTTTGCCCTTGCCGTGCGTATGTAGTCCTGCCTTATGACTTCAAGCATGGTGGTTCTGGTCATCCTTAAAAAGAGCGCGACCCCAGCAAGCGCCGGGCAAGCCACCGGAAGTATATACGACTTCCATGTGTCCAGCCCCACGACAGGGAGCCATCTGAGTACAACTCCAAAAAAAACAGCGCATAATAACGCCAATACATAACTCGGTATAGCAGCAAGGATAAGCGAAAGGGACGTGAGCGTCATATCGATCACGCTGTATTGCCTTAACGCCGATATTATCCCTGTCGGCAGCCCTAATACCAGCATCAGCAGTATCCCCAGCAAGCTGAGCCTGAATGATACGGGCAGCCGGGTAGCCAGTTCCTGCGAGACTGGGACGTTTGTGATGTACGAGTTCCCCAGGTCCAGCTTCGTAACGACATTCCAAACATATGAACCAAGCTGCACTATGTACGGCCTGTCAAACCCCAGTTCGGCGGCTTTCTCGGCGTGCAGCTCGTCTGTGTAGCTCAGCCCGAGTATGGTAGTGAGCGGGTCGCCGGGCGTCAGATATGTAATGGTGAAGACAATTATCAGCACGCCCAGCATGACCGGGATTATCCACAGTATACGTTTGAGGATATATAGCGCCAAACTAGTCCCCCCCCTCCATTTGTAGCCAATAGTGTCAAGCGGTTTCTTTATACTTGCAGCACGCGACAAAATGCCCGGGCGAGCATTCCTCCAGCACTTGCGGTTCCTCGCATTCTTCAGAGGCATATATGCATCGCGGCATAAATCTGCATCCCGGCTTCGGGTTCACCGGCGACGACAGCTCGCCTTTTAACAAAATGCGTTCCGTTTTGTTGTTGAGGCTTGGAACCGGGACTGCCGACAGCAGCGCTTTTGAGTACGGGTGGCACGTGTTGCTGAACAGTTCGTCAGCGGGCGCTTTTTCCACCAGTTGCCCCAGGTACATGACCATGATGTCGTTTGATATATATTTCACGACGGAGAGGTCGTGAGTGACGAACATATACGCCAGGCCGCGTTCTTCCTGCAGGTCGAGCAGCAGGTTTATTATCTGTGCTTGTATCGATACATCGAGTGCCGATACAGGTTCGTCGCAGACGATGAACTTCGGGTTAAGCACAAGCGCCCTGGCTATCCCTATGCGCTGGCGGCGCCCGCCGTCAAGTTCGTGGGGGTATGCATTCTCGAACCTGGCTGCAATGCCCACCGTGTCCATAAGTTTGCGCGTTTCTTCGCGCATATCCGCCCTTGTCATTCCGCCGCGCAGGATAAGCGGTTCCATTATGGCGTCGCTCAGCGATATGCGCGGGTTCAGCGATGAAAACGGGTCTTGGAAGATTATCTGCATTTTCTCCCGCAGGCGGCGCAGTTCGCTTTTATTCGGCGCCGATATATCCTCCCCCTCAAAGTACATCTCCCCGTCAGTCGGTTCGATCAGGTGCAGTATTGTCCGTCCAAGCGTCGTTTTCCCGCATCCGGATTCGCCGACGACGCCAAGCGTTTGCCCTTCGTCCAGCTTGAAGCTCACGCCATCCACGGCGTGCAGCATTCCCGCTTTGTTCTTGAAGTATTTCTTCAGGTCTCTGACGTCAAGTAATGTCGCCATATTACGCACCTTCTCTTGCTAGTCTACATTTTACTTTGTGGCCGGGCGCGATCTCGACGTCGTCCGGGGGGGTCTGCGCACATTCTTCCATTGCGTCGGGGCAGCGCTCGCAAAACCGGCAGCCTTCCGGCAGACGCGTGGGGTCGGGCATCAGTCCAACTATCGGTTTAAGCCGGCGTTCCGTTGTGTCCAGCCTCGGCAGCGAGCCAAACAACCCAAGCGTATACGGGTGCGCCGGGTGGTTAAATATATGCTCCGACGTCCCCTGCTCTACGATTTCTCCGGCATAAGCGACGGCAACGGAATCACAAAAGTCTGCCACGACGCCCAGATCGTGCGTGATAATAACAACAGACGTGTTTAGTTTTTGTTTAAGCGATCTCATCATGTCTAGCACTTGCGCTTGTATGGTTACGTCGAGCGCCGTCGTCGGTTCGTCTGCAAGAAGCAGCTCGGGGTTGCACGCAAGCGCCATCGCTATTACGACGCGCTGCTTCATCCCGCCTGAAAACTGGTGCGGGTACTCGCTGTAGCGTTCCATTTGGATTCCCACCATTTCAAGCATCAGGCAGGCGCGTTTCTGCGCTTCCGAGCCTGAAACATTGTCGTGGAGTTTGATGGATTCCGCTATCTGGTAACCGACCGTCTCAATGGGGTTGAGCGCCGTCATGGGGTCTTGGAATATCATCGCGACTTTGTTGCCTCGGATTTTCCGCATCTCCCGCTCGGAGAGTTTCAGCACGTCATTGCCATCAAGGAAAATCTCTCCCGATACAAGCCTGGCTTGCGGGTATGGCAATATGCGCATGATGCTTTTCGCGATCGTCGTTTTTCCCGCGCCTGTTTCTCCGACGATCCCGATAGTTTCACCCTTTTTGATAGTCAGGTTTATATTGTTTACCGCGTATATCACGGCGTCGTCCGTATCGTATTCCACCGCGAGGTCGCGTATTTCAAGTAAGTTTTCAGCCATTCAACCGTCCGTCCCTTCTAGTTTCTGAGTCGGGGGTCAAGCGCGTCCCGCAGCCCGTCTCCAAGCAGGTTAAATGATAGGACAGTGAGCATAATAAAGATACCGGGGTACAGCGCAAGCGTCGGGTTTTCACGCATATAGCCGCGCGCGTCCGATATCATCGCGCCCCATTCGGGGCTTGGCGGCTGGACCCCGAGGCCAATAAAGCTGAGCGCCGCCCCCGCGAGGATAGTAACGCCCATCCCCATTGTGATCTCAACGAGTATAGGCGCCATGGTATTCGGCACGATATGCCTGATAATGATGCGGGCGTTTCCCGCGTTAATAGCTTTGACAGCTTCAACGTACTCCTTTTCCCGCACGGTCAGCACTGCTGCTCGCATAATTCGCGCATAGATAGGCACCGAACTAATGCCGAGGGCCAGTATAGCGTTCCTGAAGCTCGGGCCCAGGATCGCCGCCAGAGTGATGGCCAGAAGGAACATTGGCAAGGATTGGTATATGTCAAGAAATCTCATGCATATGTTGTCCACCCATCCGCCGAAGAACCCCGATATCGCACCGTATGTGACGCCTATCGTGGCTGCTATGGCGACGGCGATGAGTCCCATGCTGAGCGACTGCTGCGAACCGTATATCAACCGGCTTAAAGTATCGCGCCCAAGCCTGTCGGTACCCATCAGGAACTGTGCGCTGGAACCCTCGAAAATATTTGAGGTGTTTTGTGTCGAATAGTGGTGGGGCGCAAGGAGCGGCGCGAATATAGCCATCAGGTAAAGCAGTATAAGCACTACAAGCGAGACAACCGCCAGCTTGTTCCTTTTGAGACGGCGCCATACCTCGTAAATCCTTGATTTCTTACGTTTCTTTTTCAAGTTTTTACCACGCCTTTCTTCTTAGCCTTATCTTTCCCTCTGCCCCGTCTGGTGTATTGGGAACGTATGCGCGGGTCGATAAGCGCGAAAATGATGTCAACCAATAATATGACGACCGCGAACAGTACCGACAGGACAAGGACGCTTCCCTGGATTATGGGATAGTCCCGGTTGCTGAGCCCTTTTATCGTATACTGCCCGAGGCCCGGCAGCGAGAATATTACCTCGGATACTAGTACGCCGCCAAGCGACACGCCGAACAGGCTTCCAATGACCATAACCACCGGTATCAGGGCGTTTTTAAGCGCGTGCCTGTATCTGATTTTGCCTTCGCCAAGACCTTTTGCCCTGGCGGTCGTTATGAAATCCTGGCGTATGACTTCGAGCATGTTTGAACGGGTCTGCCGCGCAACTGTGGAGGTCACCCCCAGCGCCATTGCTATGACCGGGAGGACCCAGCCTTTCCAGTCATCGGCGCCCGCGACGGGCAGCCATCGCCACTTAACGGCGAATTGCTGTATCAGCATCAGGGCAAACCAAAATGACGGCATAGAGACGCAGAACAGCGCAATGAACATAGCGGCGTTGTCTTTCCATGTGTTTTGGTGCGTCGCCGCGTAGACGCCCAGCGGTATCCCAATCAGGACTGACAGCCCGACCGCGAGCGATACGAGCAATAGCGTATATGGAAAACGCGCCACCATTTCTTCGAAAACCGGGCGCCTCGTTATCAGTGAATTACCTAAATCGCCATGTAATACGCCCCACATGAACCTCGCGTACCGCACCGGGAGCGGGTCGTCAAGCCCAAGTTCTGTGCGGACCTGATCCATTTCTTCCTGCGACGCCCGCCCCCCAAGCATTACCATTACCGGGTCTCCGGGGGTTATATCAATGAGTATCTGCACTATTATCGATATACCCAGAATGATGGGTATTAGCATGAGCAGTCGCTTTCCTATGAATACTAACACTTCTCCACCTGCCTTATCATTTCACAGGTTTTATACATTTAATATACAATAGACACTAACATATGACGTCCGAAAAATCAATGCTTTTGTTGTTGTTGATTACTCAAAACTCCAGCAGTATCTTGTGGTGGGTCTGTTGGTCAAAGAGTTCGAATGCTTGCTCTATTTCTTCGAGCGGCATGACTTTTCCGATTATTTTGTCGTGCTGGAGGCGCGGGATAATGCTTATTGCCCTAGGCAGCAGCCATAATCCGGCGATGACGGTCTGTATGCCGAGTTCCCTGTTGTACATGTTGTAGAGGTTGACCGGCATTTCGTAGTCCGGCGGGTAGACGGCAAAGTATGTGATCTTCCCACGCAGCGCAGCAACGTCAAACAGTGTCGTTGCTACGGATGTGACCCCGGACATTTCAAAGATATGGTTGAATCCTTTGCCGTCCGTTATTTCGAGCGCGCGGGCTTTGAAGTTTTCTGTCATTGGGTCGATGACGTACTGCGCGCCCATTGCCAGCGCAGTCGCGCGTTTTGCGGCGACGGGTTCGCTGACGGTGATTTTTACCGCGCCGGACAGCAGCACCGCGTTGAGCATGATAATGCCGATGCCGCCGAGCCCTGTTATCAGGACTGAGTCGCCGTGCTTTACGTTTGCCAGTTCCATCGCTCGCAGCACGCAGCCGAGCGGTTCTGTGAGCGTGTATTGTTTCATATCCGCATCGTCGGGTAGTTTGAACGTTGTCCTAGCGTTCGCGATTATGTAGTCGCTGAAGGCGGAGATTGGGTCTCCGGCTGTGCATCTGACGTCGTTGCCGTCCTTGCAGTTTGTACACATTCCGCATATGTTGTCCGGGCAGGGGACTACTTTGTCCCCCACTTTCAGCCCCGACGCTTCGATTCCCGGCGCCACCTCTACTATAACTCCGGATGCTTCATGCCCGAGCGGCATTCCGGGTTTGGCGCCCAGTATGCCCATGGTCATCATATGTTTGTCCGACGCGCAGAGCGCCGCGTATGCTGTTTTGATTTTAACCTGCCCCGGTTTGAGGTCGGGGATATCCACGTTCCTGATCTCGATTTTTTTGTCTGATGTATACCATGCTTGTCTCATTTTTCCGCTCAACGGTTTCACCCACCTTTTAAATGTGCCGATTCAGGGGGCGTCCGAAAAAAATGATTTTCCGAAGCTTTCAAAGACTTTAGTGGGTCCTATTTGCAGTGGCTACCGCCTCCTGCAACAATGATTCGCTTCAAAAAATCATTTTTTCGGACGCCCCCTGAATCGTTGTTTAAATAAGCAACTCTTTCACGCGCGTTTTTATGCCTTTGTAGTCCATGCCGAATTTTCCGTACATTTCGTCCGCTCCGCCTATGCAGCAGTAGACTCCTGGGATAGCGACGCGCGCGAATTTTGTGTTCAGGTTGTTTTCCGCTATGACTTCCGCCACGGCGCTGCCAAGGCCGCCGATTTTATTGTGGTCTTCCGCCGTGACGATAATCCCCGTCTCTTTTGCCGCGCGGATAATCGCTTCTTCGTCTACGGGTTTGATGGTGTGCATGTCGATGACCCTGACGTCATAACCTTCTTCCGCCAGCAATTCAGCGGCTTTGTTCGCGTGATAGAGCAGTACGCCGCAGGCTATTATCGTCGCGTCTTTGCCCTCCCGCACGGTGATGGATTTGCCGATTTTGTATTCGTATTCATCTTTGTACACCCAAGGCTCGCCTCCGCGCCCGATGCGGATATATATGGGGCCGTCCCAGTCCATGGACGCTTCGATGACTTTACCTATTTGGTTCGGGTCACCGGGCGCGATGACAGTCATGTTGCACAATGACCTCATGATTGCCATATCTTCCTGGCCCGCGTGCGTCGCGCCGGAACCGGAGGACAGCCCCGAGTGGGAGCCTATAAGCCGCACGTTCAAGTTGCCGTAATCGACGTTTGTGCGGCACTGTTCGCAAGCCCGCATTGTCATGAACGGCGCCATTGTGCTGCAAAACACGATTTTCCCCGTGAGCGCCAGCCCGGCGGCGATGGATACCATATTCCCTTCCGCTATGCCAACGCTGAATGCGCGTTCCGGGAATCTTCTTTTGTATTCTTCGATGTGGTCGCTGCGCATGAGGTCCGCTGTCATGACGACGATGTTTTCGTGCTGCAATCCCAAATCGATCAGTTTTTTGCCGTAGACTTCGCGCGAGGCCGACATTTTGACGGCGTCGGCTAATGTGAAAACTTCCGCCATCTCAGCTTACCTCCTTGTCTTTTTGCCTTGCCCGGCGCACCTGCTGCAAGCAACCCTGATATGTTTCCTCGTCCTTTATCATGCCGGCGTGCCATGCGGGGTTGTTTTCCATGAAATCGACGCCCTTCCCTTTGACCGTCCTGGCGAGGATCATGGTGGGTACGTCGCTGTCCGGGTCCGGCAGGCTCTCGAATGCTCGCACCACCTGCTCCATGTCGTTGCCGTCGATTTCGATGACGTTCCAGCGGAAGGCTTTATATTTTTCCGCAAGGGGCTCGAGCGCCATGATGTCTTCCGTGCATCCGTCGATGGACAGCATGTTGCGGTCGATGATGCAGCAAAGGTTGCCCAGCTTGAACTGCGGGGCCGCCATAAGGCCTTCCCAGACGGTGCCTTCCTGGGACTCCCCGTCTCCTACGATGACGAAAACGCGGTTTTTCTTGCCGTCCATCCGCAGGCCGCAAGCGGCGCCAATGGCTATGGACAGCCCGTGCCCGAGCGACCCGCTGGATATCTCAAAGGTGTCCAGCACGAGGGTGCATGGGTGGACGCCGAAACGGCTGTCCAGAGCGCAATATGTATCATATATCTCCTGTTTGTTGTAATACCCTGCCTGCGCCTGGCACATGTAGATGCATTCTCCGTTGTGGCCTTTGCTCAGGAAGAACCAGTCGCGCCCGTCCCATTTCGGGTTCTTCGGGTCGTATTTCATTGTATGCTGATACAGGCAAACCGCCACCTCGACCATGGACAAATCGCCGCCGAGATGGGTCATGCCTGATATGAAACCCAGCTTTAAAAGGTCTTCGCGTATTTCCAGCGCTTTGTCTTTTAAGGTTTCTACCGTTGCTTTATCCGCCATTTGCCGCACTTCTCCCCTCTCAGTTAAAATCGAAAATGGTTTTTTGCGGGATACCGCTTTTCTGGGATTCAAAAGCCTTTATGCAATCTTCCGGTTTGAATACGTTCCGGGTGTACAGGCTCAGGTCCAGGTTCTTGTATACGTCTATCGCCCTGGGGAACATGTACGGCGACTGGAAAATGCCGATCAGCTTAGCTTCCTTGAAGGACAGCGCTTTCATGCCGCTCAGGGGTATGCCGCTGATTTCCGTGTCGGGGGGGTACGTCCCGAAGAATTCCAGCGTACCGCCGCGCCCCAGCGCCTCGTAGCAGCCGGGGATAGCCTGCGGCGCCCCGGAGGCTTCTATGACCACGTCGAAACCGCGGCCGTCCGTGATTTCCATGGCTTTTTTCCCGATATCCTCGTTGAATGGGTCGATGACGTATTCGGCGCCCGCTTTCAGCGCGTTGTCGCGTTTGCCGGCGACCGGCTCGCTGACTGTCAGCCGCACCGCGCCCGACAGTTTCGCCAGCTGCGTCATCAGCAGCCCGATTCCTCCCGCCCCGGTTACGAGCAGACTTGTGCCCGCGCGCACGTTGCAAAGGTCGATACCGTGCAGCGTGACTGTCACCGGCTCGATGAGGCAGGCTTTTATCATGTCCGTGTCGTCGGGCAGCTTGAACACCTGCTGCTCCCGAAATACGATGTAGTCGCTCATGACCCAGTCGCAGAGTTGGAGATTTTCGCAATAGTTCTCTTTGCCGCTGCGGCAGTAGTAGCAGACGCCGCAATGGTAGTTGTAGTAAAACACTACTTTGTCGCCGACTTTTAGCCCTTTTGTGTTGGCTTTCGGGCCCAGTTCGGCCACATATCCCACGGCTTCGTGGCCTATGACGCGTTTGTCCCCGGGTTTCACCCCTATGAATTCGTCAATGTCCCCGTTGATAATGTGAAGATCCGACCCGCATATGCCAGCATATGCGATCCGAATCTTCACATCGTCCTCATTTTTGATATGCACCTCCGGGACGTCGAACATACCAAACCCAGGGCATGTATAGCAAATAGCCCTCAACGCTTTTCCTCCTACCTCTTTTTTGTTTTTCAGCGTAGCATAAAACACTCCACAAAGCAAGGTGCTACGCAAAAAATGTGGAGCGGGAGATAGCGAGGGGTTACACTTCACACGGGACTGACCTAAACGACCCGGCGCCCTGCCCCACCAACACTGGGCTAGGCGGCGGCGTCTACTCCCCACCCGCCCGCAGGTCGCCTAGATAACCGATAACCAACATACCCACTCGGAAAGAATCGCATATGCGGTTCTTTTCTAGTTTTCAGAGCATTCGCATCAAAAAAACCATCGTCAAAACAGAGAATATTTTGACGCTATCTGCCATTTTGCAAAGTGTATTTCAAGAATGCCCGTCACTAATCGCGCCCCGTCTTCATTAAAAGTGTGGACAACTCGGCATAAGGACTGTTTTTGCAAATTTATTCATCCAAAACAAGCGTGGCTTGTCCACAAACTAAAATGTTATCAACAGTCAAAATGACCAAACCAGCCGTAGGCGAAAATTCGCTTTTCCCATTGCGTTGCAGTATAATATCCGCAATGATTCCTACACAAAACGTATGACGTTTTCTTGTTCGGAAAGGAATGGGCTATTGCTATGAAAGCCGAATCGCTGATACCGGCGTCCTGGTTCTATCTGGATGACGACGAGAAAATCAAACTGAACTGGTTCCTCTACGAGTACGCCCTTATGCTGTTCGACCATGTCATTGGCAGCCGCGCAAAAGCGCTTGCCAAATGGAAGTCACGGCAAAGCGATGAACAGATAGCCGAGTTCTGCGCATATTACGCAAAGCGCATGAAGCAGAGCGTAAGGGCGCTCCGTGAGGGCACCGAGAAGGCCATATTGATGCCCGAGTATTTCGTCAGCGATTTCAGCCACGCCACCACGCACCGCGAGAACAGGGCCATCATGGAAGTGGCGTCCGCCGCATGGACGGAGAAACTTCATATTTGCAAAGCATGCGGAGGCGGCTGCACATACGACGGGGAAATGCGCTGCGATTTCTTCGACAGGATGGAGCGCGGCGGATACCTTTCGTGACAATGGAGGTAATATGTCTCTAGTTGAAATGGCCGTTGAATTAGACTACAGGCGGCTTTATGAAGCGCAACTGGCCATTTGTGTCGAACAGAAGGCTTTGATCGCCGAGCTGCGCAAGGAGAACCACCGCCTGCGGCTCCGGGAGGTCCCGCTGTCCGACTGGGGGCATGAATACCTGGCAAACCTGAAATGCAAGGCAAAGGCTCTCGAGGCGCGTGTCAAGGCGTTCGAGACCGGCGAGAAATATACGTCGATGAAAGCCGATTTCAAGGCCCAGCTCGCCGGGAAGGACAAGGAAATCGGCGCGCTGAGGACGGAGCTGGCTGACGCCAACGCCAGGATCGTCACGGTTCGCGAGAACTGGCTCGGGGTCATTGCCGACATGGACAAGGAGCACGCCAAGGAGCTGAAGGCGAAAGACGGCAGGATAAAAACTCTGGGGGACCGGCTGTTTGAGGTGGAAAGGCAGCGGGACGATGCCAAGGGCAAGTTCCTTGCCAAAAACCAGGAGCTGTACGCCGCGCTGACGGAGCTTGAGGAGGAGAGGGGCCGTAACAGGAAGCTTGCCGCCCAGATCAACCGCGACTACGAGAGCTCGTCGATCCCGTCGTCCATGAAGCCCAACCGCAAAAAGATAGCCAACAGCCGCGAGAAAACCGGGAGGGACCCAGGCGGGCAGCCCGGGCACGAAGGCCACGGGAGGAAATGGCGAGAGCCCACCAATACGGTGAGCATACCCGCGCCGATGGAATATGCATTCAGCCCCGACTACGTACCCACAGGCAGGGTCATAACGAGGCAGGTGGTCAACGTCGGCGTAAACGTGATCGTCGATGAATTGTCCACGCCGGAGTTCGTGCACGTCCGCACCGGCCAATGCGTCCATGCGGAGTTCCCGGACGGCGTGGTCAACGACGTCAATTACGGCGGGAGCGTGAAAGCGTTCGCCTACCTGCTGAACAGCCACTGCAACGTCTCAATCGAGAACGTGTCGGATTTCCTGTCCGACCTTACCGGCGGCGACCTGAGGATATCGGCGGGCATGGTGAACAAGCTTACGAGGGAATTCTCGCTGAAGACCGCGGGGGAGCAGCGCAAGGCTTTCAGCGACATCCAGACGGCGCCGGCCATGGGCGTGGACTTCACGGAGGCCAACGTGAACGGGAAGAAGGCCTATGTGCTCGTGAACTCCGCCGAATCCGGCGTGATGTTCTTCGCGAGGTGGCACAAGGGGCATAAAGGCGTCGAGGGCTCACCCGCAGCCGATTATCAAATGACGCTGGTGCATGACCATGACAAGACATTCTACAGGTACGGCCGCGCCCACCAGGAATGCCTGCAGCATGTCCTGCGCTACCTCCTTGACAGCGTGAACAACGAGGCCGGCCTGGAATGGAACAAGCAGATGCGCGAGCTGATACGGGAGATGATCCACTTCAGGAAGGGGCTGCCCGACGATGGGAAAAACCCGGACGAGTCGGACCCCGACAAGGTGAAGGGGTTCGAGGGGCGGTATGACGAAATACTGGGGCTTGCGGAAAAGGAATACGAGTGTGAGCCGCCGAGCAAATATTATATAGAGGGTTTCAACCTGTACAAACGGCTTGTCAAGTACAGGGACAACCACCTCTTGTTCCTGCATGACCGTAAGGTGCCGTGGACGAACAATCATAGCGAGAGGCCGCTGAGAAAATTCAAACGTAAGCAGAAGCAGGTCATGGCATTCAGGAGTTTTGAGAGCTTGGACTGCCTGTGCCAATGCATGGGAGTCATTGAAACGATGCGTATGCGTGGCGAGAATCTGTTCGAGAGTATAGCCGAAATATTCGACAGACCTGTGAGAAAGGATGATGAAGCCGCTTAGGCTGGCCCACCTGCAGCAATACCTGCAAAAACGCGCCACGATAGACGGCGCGTTTTTTGCGGAATCACGCGGGTGGGCGGGGCGCATGATGTTTCGGTTTGCAGAAGTGTTTGCGGGGCGTGATTCCGCAGTGAGTCCCATTGTTTCATTGCCCCAAGCCGTGTGAAGTGTAACCTATCGCGGGTCAAACGCCCGCAAATGTCATCCCGTGCTTGACCCGGGCTCCGCCAAAGAGTAAACTATTAGTGGGATTGCGGATTAGTTCCGCGTCAAGCGCGGAGTAAATATGACCTACCGCAATGACGCCAGGGTTTTTGAGGCACTCAACTACAAAAAGGAGAAAAAATTATGGGACTTATTAAAGCCGCTTTAGGGGCTGCCGGGGGTGTATTGGCAGATCAATGGAAGGAGTATTTCTACTGCGAGGCAATGCCGGTGGAGGTGCTGATCAAAAAAGGGCAAAAGCGTGTGTCCGGGCGCAGCTCAAATACAAAAGGGAGCGACAACATCATTTCCAACGGGTCAGTCATTGCCGTTGCCGACGGTCAATGCATGATTATCGTGGAACAAGGGCTGGTCGTTGAAATCTGCGCCATGCCCGGTGAGTTTACATTCGACTCATCCACCGAGCCAACTATTTTCAGCGGCAACCTGAGCGAGTCGATTCCAGAAGTGTTACTTAATATAGGTAAGCGTTTCACATTCGGTGGCGAGCCGCCGAAAGATCAACGTGTTTATTATTTCAACACAAAAGAACTCGTTGGCAACAAATACGGCACCCCTGCCCCCGTCCCTTTCCGTGTCGTCGATCAGAACATCGGTCTTGACGTCGATATCTCTATCCGCTGCTCAGGAGAATACAGCTACCGGGTGACAAACCCCATACTATTTTACACCAATGTCAGCGGCAATGTGGAAAACGACTATCAGCGCAGCCAGATTGATGGACAGCTCAAAACAGAGCTGCTGACCGCACTCCAGCCCGCGTTCGCAAAAATCTCGGCGATGGGGATACGGTATTCGATGCTTCCCGGCCATACCACCGAGTTGGCTGACGCCCTCAACGACGTGCTGAGCAGCAAATGGAGGGAACTGCGCGGTATCGAGATCGTATCACTCGGAGTTTCAACTGTGAAGGCTTCCGAAGAAGACGAAAACATGATAAAGGAACTGCAACGAAACGCCACTTTCCGCAATCCCACAATGGCTGCGGCGCATCTGGTGGGAGCACAGGCGCAGGCTATGCAGTCCGCTGCCGCCAACGAGAGCGCCGGTCCCGCAATGGCTTTCATGGGCATGAACATGGCCGGGAACGCCGGCGGCATGAACGCCCAGAACTTGTTCCAAATGGGGCAGCAGCAACCCGCTCCGCAGCCTCAACCGCAGCCACAGGCCGGCTCTCCGGCCGGATGGACGTGTTCCTGCGGCCATGCCGGAAATACAGGTAAATTCTGCGCAGAATGCGGCAAACCGCAGCCCCAGGACGATAGTTGGACCTGCTCTTGCGGAGCGGCGAACAAGGGGAAATTCTGCGCCGATTGCGGTAAACCGAAACCGCAGGATGACAACTGGACATGTTCCTGCGGCGCGGCGAACAAAGGGAAGTTCTGTTCCGAATGCGGCGGCGCCAGACCGTAGTGCGGCGGTTGAATATTCCAAAGGAGGATGATTTATGGCGGCACAGGTTACCAATTATCAATGTCCTAACTGTCTTGCCGGTCTGCGTTTTGACGGGGCGTCAGGCCAGCTCATATGCGACAGTTGCGGCAACAGGTTTGACGTCGCGCTCGTGGAGCAATTATTCGCTGACAAGGCACAAGCAGCGGCCTCCGCCGGTACGGAGCCGCAGTGGGACATTTCCCTTACAGGCAACTACAGCGCGGAAGAAGCGGCGCACCTGAGGGGCTATACCTGCCCATCTTGCGCTGCCGAGATCATCTGCGACGACACCACGGCAGCCACGTCTTGCCCCTATTGCGGCAATCCCACAGTGGTGCCGGGGCAGTTCAGCGACCAGTTGAGGCCGGACTATGTAATACCGTTCAGGCTGGAGAAAAACGCGGCGGTCGAAGCCTTGAAAAAGTATTATAAGGGCAAAAAATTCCTTCCGAAAAACTTCAGCGAAGCCAATCACGTCGAGGAGATAAAGGGCGTTTATGTCCCCTTCTGGCTCTATGATGGAGTAGCCGATGCACATATGCGTTTTCGCGGTACTAAGTCGCACTCATACACGAGCGGCGATTACAAGATCACCGATACGGACCACTACCGCATCACCCGCGAAGGCAGCGTCGCCTTTGAAAAGGTTCCGGCGGACGGGTCAAGCAAGATGCCGGACGCGCATATGGATTCTGTCGAGCCGTTTGATTATAGAGACCTAAGGCCGTTTTCTCCGGCGTACCTGCCCGGCTTTATGGCGGACAAGTACGACGAGGACGCCGAATTCTGCAGTAGGCGCGCCAACGAACGCATCAGAAACAGCACAGAGCAAATCATGCGTGGCACCATAACCGGTTATTCGTCATTGAAACGGGAATATTCAAATATCAACCTCAGAAGCGGCGACGTCAAATACGCGCTGTTTCCGGTGTGGCTGCTTTCCACAAAATGGAACGGCCAAAATTTCCTGTTCGCCATGAACGGCCAGACCGGCAAGCTCATAGGGGACCTGCCGGTGGACAACGGGCGATATTGGGGCTGGCTCTTTAAAATAGCGGGACCCATCGCCGCAGTACTCGCGATACTGCTGTTTCTTGTGTTATAAGGGGGCGGGATAGATATGAAAAAGATTACTTCCGCACTGATTATTGTCCTGATATTTATGGGGATGCTTCTCCCATTGACAGTCCGGGCGACCGATGAACCCCTGATAATAGACGACGCAGGAATGATATCCCCAAGGGGGCTCAACGAATTAAACGACTTAGCGCGGGAAATTAGCGATACCTATAAACTGGACGTCGCCTATTACCTTGTAGAGAATACCTCCGGGCAAACGCTTCCTCAATACATCATGGATCGTTATCTTAACGTAGAAAAGCTGAGCCCCAACGGTTTCGCGCTGGCGCATGATCTTGAAAACAAAAAGTGGACGCTCGTCAGCTTTGGCAAAGCGGAAAGGCTAATAACGGAAGACGTCGAGGATCGGTTCTGGGATGCGTATGACGAAGGCGAGACTTACTATGATGGCGTGTTGGCCTATCTGGAAGATGTGTCGTCTTTTCTTGCAGGTGCAACAAAGGAAACCCAAACATCAACCGATTCAACCGACGAGCCAACAGGCGATACAACCGACGAACCGGCTCCCGTGACGCCGGCAAAAAACAACATCCCTCCCGGGGAGGTCAGGAACGGTTATGTGTTCGACGAAACGGGGATTTTGACAGCCGCTCAGATAGCAACCCTCAACGAAAAGGCTGCCGCGCTTGAGGAGAAACGCAATTGCAGCGCTTATATATGGATCGTTGACCTGGTACCGAATGAATATGCCGAATATGCAAACGGGGATTTAAACATAGACGGTTTAGAAGCGTACGTAGACGCATTTTATGCAAGAAACGACCTCGGTTATGGCGACGACAAAAACGGCATGGTGCTGTTGCTGGAAACAGGGGACGAACCTGGCAGAAGGGATTACTTGTTCACTACTTACGGCCCCAGCACATCAGTATTCGACAACAGCACAAGAGAAAAACTCCTGGACGATCATATCGTCCCTCTGTTCAGGGACGCCTTTAGTAACGGGAACTTTTTCAAGGTCGCCGACACTTTTTTGGTAGAGGTTGAAGCAACTTTTGCGTACAAATTTTTGGTTGCTGTGTTGTTAAAGCTGGCCGTCATTATCATTGTGCCGATGCTTATCGCGCTTATCATCTGCCAAGTGTGGATGAAACAAATGAAAACGGCGAAACTCGCCACAACAGCCGGTAATTACATTCCGGAGGGCGGGTTCAGGCTCATAGGGCACAGTGACGTGTTCATGTACCGGACGACCACGCGCACGTATATTGAGCGCGAATCATCGTCATCCTCCGGCGGCGGCGGCTCCAGCTCCTCCAGCAGCGGACGCTCCAGCGGGGGCAGAGTATAAAGTTATAGGAAAGCCAATGAGGTGCTTGCCATATGAAGAAGCTGTCAAGGTGTTGCCATTGGAGTTCGCCGGAGTGCCATCCGGCGAACTCCTGAACGCCAAGTCTACAAAGCTTGCCCCAAGCGGCGCGGTTTGCTTTACGTTAAACGTTATATTGACGACAGCCCCGTTGCCGCTCCAGTCTATGAGGTAAGGGGTGTTCGTCATTGACACCTACAGTACACATGGCAACCGCCCGTCTGTAGCAATTCTGGCA